>Ga0123342_1006260_pt1 | contig 16627 bp, 4 predicted proteins | sample Turbeawhitnodule_FD_89960 | JGI IMG/M metagenome (GOLD analysis project Ga0123342, IMG submission 89960) | Root nodule microbial communities of legume samples collected from Mexico - Turtle bean Mexico white nodule | ecosystem: Host-associated > Plants > Roots > Nodule | place: Mexico: Nepantla... | reverse complement strand
TGTCATATGTACATAAATATGTAATTATGTGTATATTATATTTTAAAAATAATTCTTTATTTATTAGGAATTTAAAATATAGATAAATATAAAGAATGAGAAATGCTTTATCTGCTTATTGTGAAGTTTGAACACCTGTAACATCACGCGTTTTTGTGTAATACACAACTATCACATATCTCACTTTAAGAAAGTCATGAAATAAAAATTAATTTTAGAGACCAAAATAATTAGTTGATATAGTGACTAAATTATATACCATTTTAGATACTAAAAAATTGTTTGGTTTCTAAATTAGTTTCTATTTTTGTTAAATAGTTTCTAAATTGGTATCTAATTAGCTATCAAGGTTTTAACTTTAAATTATTTAAATTCTAAATTTGGTAACAAAAACCTTGGTTGCTAATTAGATACCATTTAAAAACTATTTAACACTAATATAAACTAATTTAGAAACCAAAAATCTGTTAGTCTCTAATTTAGTCACTATAGCAACTAATTATTTTTTGTCACTAAAAATCTGTTTGTATTTCATAATTTTATTGTAGTGTGTATATTATATTTCAAATTACATATTATATTATATTTTATTTTATTTCAATTTTACATTATATACTACTGATATTTCAATTTCATAAATGTTCTTAACATGTGTTAATTTTTTTATAATGTAAATTTGTTTGATAGTTAATTCTTCATTTTACTCAATAAATAATCAATTAACTCATGTATTAATTAATTACTTATTATAAATTTAATAAATATTTTATAACGGTAACGCTAACTTGTCGTATGTACATAAATATGTAATTATGTGTATATTATATTTTAAAAATATATCTTTATTTATAGGAATTTAAAATATAGATAAATATAAAGAATGAGAAATGCTTCATCGGCTTATTGTGGAGTTTGAACACCTGTAACATCACGCGTTTTTGTGTAATACACCACTATCACATATCTCCCTTTAAGAAAATCATGAAATAGAAGTTAATTTTAGAGAACAAAATAATTAGTTGACATAATGACTAAATTAGAGATCATTTTAGAGACTAAAAAAGTGTTTGGTTTCTAAATTAGTTTCTATTTTTGTTAAATAGTTTCTAAATTGGTATCTAATTAGCTACCAATTTTTAATTGTAAATTATTTAAATTCTAAATTTGGTAGCAAAAACTTGGTGGCTAATTAGATACCAAATTATAAACCATTTAACAATAATAGAAATTAATTTAGAAACCAAATATTTTTTAGGTTCTAAAATTGCCTCTAATTTAGTTACTATAGTAACTAATTATTTTGTGTCTCTATTCTATTTTATGATTTTCTTGTAATGTCTTAAAACAAACACGAAAATGAAGGTAGGATAAGCTAATATTTTTAATATAACCACAAACATATAATTCATCACTTCTTATATCTTCTAATTTAAATAAATAGTCACATTTGTATAATTGGTTCATAATTAATATCATTTATGTCAATTTTTCACTAACAACATACCTAAACACTTGATTATTACTTTTAGAATACTCACTACAAGAAAATCATCATGAAATAAAAACCAATTTTAGAGACAAAAAAAATTAGTTGCTAGGGACTAAATTAGAGATCATTTTAAAGACTAAAATATTTTTGGTTTATAAATTAGTTTCTATTATTGTTAAATGGTTTTTAAATTTGTATCTAATTAGCTATCAAAGTTTTAACTACAAAAAATTGGTTTCTATTTCATGATTTTTTTGCAGTGACTCTACTTTTAGAAGAGTCTACATTGATTTAGACTTAGAGATTGCACCTGTTATATGTTATATTATCACTATGAAATTCACACAACTAGTACCAAACTATATGACCTGGCAAACCAGGTATCCTTCAAACTATAAACTCAATCATATGAACCTCATTCAACCCTCACTATTTCATATTTTTCACTTATATGATTTCAATATACAATAAGGTCATGATACCTCATTTTAGATGAATCACAAATCATGCACATATTGACTCATCAAATAAGAACTAATTTAGATACTAAAATAATTAGTTACTATTTGACTAAATTAGAAATCATTTTATAAACTAAACAATTTATTGGTATCTAAGGTAACTTCTATTATTAATAAAAATTTATAAAATAGTTTTTAAATTGGTATTTAACCATTAGCTACCAAGATTTTAACTACTTACTACTTTATATTCTAACTTAGTTTATAAAAATAGTTTTTATAAATCACTTTAGATACCAATAATTTTTTAATCTCTAAAATAGTATCTAATTTAGTCAATTTAGTGACTAATTATTTGTAATCTAAAAATTTGGTTGCTATTGAATGATTTTCTTGTAGTAAACTTTAAAGCAGGGATTAGAAACAAAATTATATATATATATATATATAAAATAAGTTGTAAAACCACTAAACAATTTTGAATGTTAGAAAATTATTTAAATCAATTAACATTTGCTAAAATCAATAAATACAAACATAGCTTTCAATAAATACAACAGTCACGTGTGTAATTAACTCGTAATCAATATCTCTGATGTCATAATTCTACTAGCCAACATATATATACACTTGACTCTACTTATACAATATTCTTAATTGATTTAGACTCGGATATTGTACCTATCATACTACCACACTTTGAAATTCTCATAGTTATGTGCATAAGAATATAAGTACCAAATCATCTTATGTGACATGGTTAATTTATATGACCTGTCTTACCAAATATCCTTCAAACTATATATTCAGTCATATGAACCTTATTCATCTTTTACTATTGAATAATTTTTTCATTTATATGATTTCAATATACAAATAAAGTCAGGATAACTCTTTCTAGATAAATCACAAATCAATGCACATCTTAATCAATTTTAATATAATTAAAATATATTATTTTTGTTATCAAAATTATAAAAACAAATTTTAATTTTAAAACAAAAATCATAAACGAAATTATATATATAAAGTTGTAAAACTCCTAATCAATTTGAATGTTGGAAATTATTTAAATCAATTAATACCTCTGAAATATTTCAAAGTATTAAAGAAATATTTTATTTTATGTATAATTATATTAATAATAATTTTTTTTATAATATAAATTTATTTGATAGATAATTCTCAATTCCTTGCTTAATAAATAATCAATTAACTCGTATATTAATTAGTTATTTATTATAAATATATTAAATATTTCATAACGATATAAAACATACCGACTATGTCATGTATATAAATATGTAATTATGTATATATCATATTTCAAAAATATATCTCTCTTTGGAGGAAATTTAAAATATAGATAAATATAAAAAAAAATGTTAAACACTTCATATCCTTATTGTGGAGTTTTAACACCTGCAACCTCGTATATTTTTTTTGTAAAATACAACCATCACAAATTTTAAAACAAACCACAAACACTACAAGAAAATCATGAAATAGAAACCAATTTTTAGAGATTAAAATAATTAGTTGCAATAGTAACTAAATTAGAGACCATTTTATAAACTAAAACAAAAACTGGTTTCTAAATTAGTTTTTATTATTGTTAAATAGTTTCTAAATTGGTATCTAATTAACAACCAAGGTTTTGTAGACCAAATTTAGAAACTAAATAATTGGTAGTTAAAACCTTGGTTGCTAATTACATACCAATTTAGAAACTATTTAACAATAATATAAACTAATTTAAAAACTAATTTTTGTTTTAGTTTCTAAAATGGTCTCTAATTTAGTTACTATTGCAACTAATTATTTTGGTCTGTAAAAATTAGTTTCTATTTCATATTTTTTTGTAGTGAAAACAGAAGGTAGGGTAAGCTAATATTTTTAATACAATCACAAACATATAATTCATAACTTCTTATATCTTCTAATTTAAATAAACAGACACATGTGTATATTTAACTTGTAATCAATATCCATTATGTCAAAGTTATAATAAAAACATACATAGACACTTGACTCTACTTTTAGAAGACTCTACCGTGATTCAAACTCAGAGATTGCACATGTCATTCTACCACTTTGAAATTCACACAGCAAACCAGTTATCCTTCAAACTATAAACTCAATATGAACCTCATTCAACCCCCATTGTTTCATAATTTTCATTTATATGATTTCAATATACCAATAAAGTCATGATACCTTATTCTAAATGAATCAAAAATCAATGCACATCCTAACCAATTTCAATATAATTAAAATATATGATTTTTTTAATCAAAATTATTGAAACAAATTCCAACTTTAAAACATGGATTAGAAACAAAATTATATATATAATTTTTAAAACTACTACAAAAATTTGAATGTTGGAAATTATTTAATTCAATTAAAATTGCTAAAATCAATAAATACAAATGTAGTTTCAATAAATACAACAGTCACGTGTGTAATTAATGCGTAATCAATATAACTAATGTCATAATTTCACTATCCAACATATATATATATATATATATATATATATATATTTATATATAAATGACTCTACTTATAGAATATTATACATTGACGTAGACTCAGATATTGAACATGTCATACTACCACACTTTGAAATTCACATTGTTGTGTGCAGAGCAATATAAGTACCAAATCACCTTATATGAAATGGTTAATCCATATGACCTGTCAGACCAAATGTCCTACAAACTATATATTTAATCATATGAACCTTATTCAACTCTCACTATTTGATATTTTTCATCTATATGATTTCAATATGCAAGTAGAGTCAGGATAACTCTTTATAGATCAATCACAAATCAATGCATATCCTAACCAATTTTAATATAATTAAAATATATGATTTTTTATCAAAATTATAGAAACAAATTCCAACTTAAAAACAAAGATCATAAAGGAAATTATATGTATAATAAGTTGTAAAACTCTTAATCAATTTGAATGCTTAAAATTATTTAAATCAATTAACATCGTTAAAATCTTTCAAAGTATTTAAGAAATATTTTATTTTATGTATAATTATATTGATAGTAACATTTTAACAAGGAAAACACAATTTTACTCTACAAAAGAAAAGTGCAAAAATCAATGTAAAACGCATGGAAACCCTAAAAAAAATTGCACTCTAAACATTCTTTGTTGATTTGCAAAGAAAGTTGAATATATATATATATATATATATATATATATATATATTATAATTTACTATTTTACCATTTTTATTTTAAATATTTTTTTTAAATAGAATTATAATTTAAATATAAAAATATAATTAAGATTATAAAAAAATAATTATTGTAAAATAACATAATTAATCATAATATATATATATAATAAATAATAATAATAAATATACTTTTTAATAATAAAGAAATAAATTTATATAATAATTATATTAATTACAAAAAATTAAAGATAAAATAAAATAATGTTATTTAATATAAAAATAAGTTTTTATCAAATTTTTATAATTATAAATATTTTAAATAAAAATAATTATAATTTATAAATAAATAAATCAAATTAATTTTTTAACAATTTTTAAATATATGGGTAAATTTGTAAACTTATATTTTTATCATTTAAAAAAATATAATTTCAATCACATCCATGACATCACTCACAAACTTTCCTAAACTTTTCCTACACTTTCTACTCTATTTACCTTAATCCAAACATCATAACTTTCTCATTTCCACTCCTAAATCCAAACATTTGTTTGGAATGATGATGTTTGGATTGGAGTATGTTAGAATGGATGTACGAGGAAAGTTTATGAAAGTTTTTTTTAAAGGTGTAAAATGTTACTTTACAATTTTACCCTTACATATTAATTTTTTCTAATAATGGAATGAGTTTTTTTTTTTTTTAAAAACAAATAACTTTCACATATTCATAAATTTAGAAATTATAATTAAAAAATAAATATGTATTAAATTTAAATAGATATAATTTAAAAAATATGTATTCAATAAATTAAATAAAAATAGGAATTCACATAATTTCTTAAAATATTAAACATGTATATATGAAAATAAATAAAAATAAAAATAAAATATTCTTTTTTAATGTTAAAAATCCTGTAATAATGAAAAATAAAAAATACTATAAAAAAAATATAACGTAATTAAAATAGAAAAGAATTTCATAAAATGTTACAATTAAATAAATTTTAACTCATAAACATAATAATTATACACAAAAATAAATTAATATAAACAAAGCAACAAATTAAATAAAAACAAAAACTCTAAGTAATTTCATAAAATATTAAATATATATTATAAAATTGGAAAATAAATTACATCTTATATAAATAAATAAAAATATTAATTTTTAATATTAAAAAATCTTGCAGTAATGAAAAATAAACAATACTATATCAGGAGAATAAATGAGAGTAAATTCATAAATAATATAGGCTGATGTGTTTTTTCCTCTACATCTCTACTTTTTTAGGGGAAAGGATATTTACTATTCAAAAGTATATCCTCTCCTTCTCTCCCTCGCAAAATCCTAGATCCAAATAGTTGATATATCCTCACTTTTTTGTCTGTGAAAAGTACATCCACAAAAGCAAACAGACGTTTCACAGGCAAATAAATGAGAAGATATAAACTATTTGGATTTAGGGTTTTGTGGGAAAGAGAAGGAGATGATATATATGTGAACAGTAAATATATTTTTCCCTCAAAATGAAGAGATGTAAAGGAAAAGTCACGTCAGCATGTGTTATTTTCGAATTTACCATCATCTATTCTACTTTTATGTTATAGTATTTCTTATTATATTTTTATTTATTTATATAAGATGTGATTTATTTTTCGATTTTACAATATATGTTTAATATTTTAAAAAATTACTTGAAGTTCGGTTTTTATTTAATTTATTGTTGTGTTTATATTAATATATTTTTATTATAATTATTATGTTTATGAGTTATAATTTATTTAATTATATTTTTTTATGAAATTCTTTTTTATTGTTAATTATGTTATATTTTTGTTGTTGTAGTATTTTTTTTATTTTCATTATTATATGGTTTTTAATATTAAAAAATAATATTTATTTATTTATATAAGATCAGCTTTATTTTCCAATTTTATAGTACATGTTTAATATTTTAAGAAATTACTTGAAGTTTTGTTTTTATTTAATTTGTTGAATACATATATTTTTTTCTAATTATAAATTTTAAATTATACCTATTTACATTTAATATATATATATATATATATATATATATTTTTTTTTTTTTTTTTTTTTTTTTTTTTTATTTTAGTTTTTAAATTCACTATGTGAAAGTTGTTTATTTCTAAACAAAATTAACTCAATTTCATTATTAAATTTCTTTAATAGGCAAAGAAAAATTTGTAAACTAACATTTTACAACTCACATCACTCACAAACTCCCATCAACTTTCCTCATACATCTAGTCTAACTTACCTCAATCCGATCATCCTCACTTTCTTCACATTTTTCTCTCACATACTCACACATCCACTTCCTGAAATTTTTACACATCCTCTCCCCAATCCAAACACACCCTTAGATTGTGTTTAGATTAGGGAGAGAATGTGTGAGGATTGGAGGGAGTGAATGTGTGAGGATTTGATGGAAAAGTGTGAAGAAAATGAGTGTGTTTGAATTGAAGTATGTTAGGGTAGATTTGTGAGGAAAGCTTATTAGAGTTTGTGAGTGATGTGATGACGGTGGGATTTTTATTTTTTTTTAAAGTGTAAAATGTAAGTTTATAAATATCCTTGTGTTTAAAATTTTTTAAATAATGAAATATGATGTATTTTTTGTGTAGATTAGAGTTAATTGAAATATTTTAAATTATTTTTGGTATAATTTAATGATTTATTTTGATACCCTTAAATAATGACTTTCGAAAAAAATACGAATTACTTAATATTATCAAAACATAAAAAGAATCATAAAAATAATATTATCTAAGCATATACAAATTTATTGTTATATTTATTTATACATTTTGAAAGTTTTTTTATATTCATTGATTTAGATTGTATGTAGATACATATATATGTAGATATTTTAGAGAACATTTTATAATAAAAAAATGTTATATATAGAGTGAATTGTACAACAAATTTATTTATAAAGAAGAGAAAATATATAGAATAAAGTATGAAAGATCATAATATGATAATTATGATGGAAAAATAATAAAAATAAAGGGTATTATTATATATATTATTGCATGAATGACAAAGCAAAAAATAATAATAAAAAAATGATCGACAAAGTAAAAAAGAATGTCAAAAAAGAGAAAACATCATCATCCTAGGTGGCTTTCCCCTAGGATATTTGCATATGAGGAGGATGAGAGAAATCATTGTTCATGCATATACACTCTCTCCCTTTTTTAATACCAAATGTATATTATATTTCAAATTACATGTTTTTATTATATTTTTATAATTTTACGTTTTATACTACTAATATCTCAATTTAATAAATATTCATAACATGTTCTGTTGGTTTTTTTTATAATGTAACTTTACTTGATATACCAATATAAATTAAAGAAGCGTATAACACTCCATTTGTTTATTTATTGTGAAATTCTAAAACACATGCAGCATCATTTATGTGTAATATATAATCATCGCAAGTCTTAAAATAAATACAAAACGAAATGTAGAATAAGCTAATATTTTTTAAAATTTAATATAAATATAGTTTTCAATAAATATAATCACAAATATATAAGTCATCTCATATAGTACATTTTAAATAAACAATTACGTGTTTATAATTAACTCGTAAAACATCAATATCACTCATGTCATAATTTTATTAACAAGATGCCTATACACTCGACTCTACTTCTAAAAAACTCTACATTGATTTAAGTTCTGAGAATGCACATGTTATATAAATACCAAATTATCTTATATGACGTGACAAACTAGTTGTTATCCTTCAAACTATAAACTTAATCATATAAACCTCATGGAACCCTCACTATTTAATATTTAGTATTTATATTTTAATAATAAAATCATGACACCTTAGATGAATTACAAATCAATACACATCCTAACTAATTTTAATATAATTAAAATATGTGATTTTTATCAGAATTATAAAATAAATTTCAACTTTAAAACAGGAATTGGAAACGAAATTATATATAATATGTTATAAAACTATTAATCAATTTTGAATGTTGGAAATTATTTAAATCAATTAATACAGCTAACTCTTTTTATTTATAATTGTATTGATAATAACATTTAGAGTCATGATCATTTGATATTCTTTTGTCAAGAACTACATTTATAACCACATCAAATATTATTTTATTAAAATTAAAATTTATTTATATTTATTACTAAAAATAATATGATTTTTGAAAAATATATTTACCCTAATGCTAAGTGATGGGCTAACTAGTTATGTATATATACCCTTTCTTATTCTGTTTCTTACTCAGCAATTAAATCCCCTCAATTTTTTGCCTTACGTCATGAAGCATAAATAACCACAATGAATATTCATTCCTCAATTCCATCATCATATTCATCTTCTAGAGTTTTTTAACATAATATTTGTGTGGAGAGGGAACCCTCTCCTAGAGTGGAAAAACATATATGCTAAAAGAGATCTTATCAACAAGAAATAGAAATTCAAAAAAAGTGAGATAAAGAAAAAAAATCTTATTAATTTAGGATTTACACTTCCTTTTTATATTTAAATGTAAGAAAAATATTTTAAAATTTATCAAGTGTTATTTCACTATAAGAAAATTATTAAATAGTAACCAAATTTATAAAGCAAAAATAATTAGTCACTAGATTGACTAAATTAGATATTAATTTAGAGACTAAAAAATTATTGATATCTAATGTGGTTTCTAATATTAATAAAGTATTATAAAATAGTTTCTAAATTAATATTTACATTAACTATCAAAGTTTTAGCTATTAATATTTAAATTTTAAATTAGTCTCTAAAAGACTAATAGAGACTAATTTAGAATATAAGTACTTAGTAGTTAAAACATTGATAGCTAATAGTTAGATACCAATTTAAAAACTATTTTATAAATTTTTATTAATAATAGAAATTATTTACTTTATAAAATGGTCTCTAATTTAGTCAATATAGTGACTAACTATTCTAAAATTAGTTTCTATTTAATGATTTTTTTTTTAGTGTTTATATTTTATTCATCTCAATTAAAATGTTTTTTAATTAAAAAAAAAATCAACTAAAATACATGACAATAAAAATCATTAAATTAAGACTAAAATTATAGAAAAAAATTAATTAGTCACTATATTAATTAAATTAAATATTCTTTTAGATATTAAAAAAAATTATTATATAAAATAATTTTATTATTAATAAATAGTTTATAAATTAGTTTCTAATTAAATACCAACATTTTAGTTACCAACTTTAAAATTTAATTAGTTAATAGTTAAAACTTTGTTAGTTGATTAAATATTAAAAATTATTTATTCATAATAAAAAATACTATAAATATCAATAATATTTTAGTAATATAATATATAATTAAATTAATATAATAACTATTTTTTTTCTCTAAACTTAATCTCTATTTAAATTTTTTTACTGACAAACCAGGTAACTGTATCAAATTCTTTTAACTATTGAGAAAAAGTATTAAATGATTTTTTAAAATATGTTATCTGACTGAAAATATAAATATTAGCGTTATTTATTTTTTAGTATTTCAACTGAAATTCTTGTGTAATTTAAGTAAAATATTTTATTCAATTTACTTAGAGAAAATAACTACTTATTTCGGAATGTTTTTTTTTTTAAAAACGAACAATTAAATTTTAGTAAGAAATTATTATGAAACAGGCAAGTTTAAAGTATTAGCATCTACAACAACAAAATAAGAAGCAAAAGATCTTCTTCCTTTTAGTTTATAGTGATGGATGTTTACAAGTTCTAAAACACAAAACCAAAAAATAGAATTTTGTGTCGTTATTTTCTAAGTTTTTGTTCGCAAAGTTTTAACTAACAATCAAACACGCCCAGGAAGATAATTATACATTACAAAAAATAAAAAGAGAGATAGAAAAAAAAAACCCATAAATCTTATTAAAAAATATGCTAAGAATTAATTCGTAATAATTTATTGTGTTCACACTTTTGAAAGCATGAAATTAGGAATTGTTATGACTGAATATAGAGTCTTAGTTGCCTTCAATAAAAAATATGTAAACGTTTTGTTTGGAAATCCATTTGTAATGATGCACAAGAAGTTTACAATTTTCAAAGCATGAAATAATGAAATAAAAAATAATAAAAATTGTGTAGTTCACATGTAACGTTAATTTGCTTAGTTTTAACTGACAGTCACAGATATAGACATGTACTAAAAAAAATTGCCATGAAACAAAAATAGAAAATCATCATTGAAAAAGAAAAGAAAACCTCAAATCTTAAAAAAGCAAAAAAAGTACGTTTGAGAATCCATTTCTAATTATGAATGATGTTCACACTTTTCAAAGCATGAGATTAAGAAACTGTGATGAAACTTGCACTGAGTTTGTTTGAAGATAAGTTATAATGATGCATGGCATGTTTACAGTTTCCATGGCATGAAATGAAAGAAACAAAAATTTATGTTGTTCTAAGTGACAACCAAACACACGCAGAGATAATAAATACTAAAATATTATTAGCAATCACAAACTAAACAATCAAAATTGAGAGAGAAAATAAAACTATAAATCTTATAAAGTAAAAACACCAGAACTCATTTTATAACGATGTATTGTATTCAGTTTCCCACGCTTTTCAAAGCATAAAATTTAAAGAAATAAGGTTTTAAATGATTTTAATATAAGATTTATGATTTTGGTTGATAATTAAGTGCACAAAGAAATCTCAACATTAATATTCTCCTCATTTTTTATTCATATAATTTTACTGTAGAACTTATAATACACACAAATATTCTTGTATATTTTAAGTGATATCAAACAAGAAAATCACTAAATAATAACTAAATTTAAAAAAAATAATTAATTACTATATAAACTAAATTAAATATTATTTAAAAAAAATTATTAGTATCTAAAATAATTTTTATTATTAATAAAAATTTATAAAATAATTTTTAAATTGATATCTAAATTAGTTACGAATATTTTATTGCTAATATTTTAAATTATAAATTACTCTTTAAAAAATTAATAGATACTAATTTAGAATATAAGTAATTAATAAAAAAAACTTTAATAATTAATGATTAGATACCAATATAAAAATTATTTTATAAATTTTTATTCTCTTCCATAAAGTACACACTACCATGTATCACAATGCCATAAGAATTTTCACTCTTCATTTCTATACAATTTACCCTTCCCTTATGCAAAAATAATGTAAGGGGAATTGTTCCAAAAGAGTAGTAAGAATAGTGTTTCCCTATGTAAAAAATGACACGCTTGTTTATGATTGCATATTCTTCTTTTTTTAGATTAACGCTTATAAAATTCTATAACTAAACAGTCTCATCCAATCAATACTTGAAAAAGAAGATGAATTGAGAAGTTGAGTGAGAAGTAAATTTTATTTATTTTTTAAAAACATTAGCATCATAGTCGTTATTTATAAAGTTTAAGCATTCAACTAATATTTAATTTTAGTCTATAAGTTGATTAGTTTAATGGTGGTATTGGATTATGGACTTAGGGTCGACCATGATTCATTTAGCTAGACGAACGATTTAAATGACGGATATAAAGGAAATAACACAGATCGATAATTTGGATTAATGAGTATTAACCAGACAGTAAAGAGAGAATCATAACATTAAGTATGTGGTTAAGACTGACTCCATATATACTAGGTAAAACTTCACAGATAGACGGATTACAGTTTCAGGTTAAGGGCACACTTGTTCTTAACAATCTTGAGTGTTCTGGGTTAAGGTCGCCTGTTGGCCTGTCTAGAACACGTGGATTATGCAAATTAGATGCAAACAAATTATGATCAATATAATATCTATTTATTATGTGGACCAACTTAAATTAATTTGTTAAAGGTGCTAGAAAATAGAAATAACTTAAACAATTTTGTCTATCTATTTATTCAACTTTAAATATTCAGTTATTTTTTAAAATTGCCTTACAATCACTACAAGAAAATCATGAAATAGAAACCAATTTGTAGAAACCAAAATAATTAGTTGCAATAGTAACTAAATTAGAGACCATTTTAGAAACTAAAAAGAAAATTGGTTTCTAAATTAGTTTCTAAATTAGTTTCTATTATTTTCTATTATTGTTAAATAGTTTCTAAATTGGTATCTAATTAGCAACCAAGGTTTTTGCTACCAAATTTAGAAACTAAATAATTGGTAGTTATAGTTGCTAATTAGATACCAATTTAGAAACTATTTAACAATAATAGAAAATAATAAAAACTAATTTAGAAACCAATTTTTTTTAGTTTCTAAAATAGTCTCTATTTTAATTCCTATTGTAACTAATTATTTTGGTCTCTAAAAATTGGTTTCTAATTCATGATTTTCTTGTAGTGAATTCTCTCACAACTTTTCACTGTCAATATAAAATAATTATTAAATAATAATTAAATTTAGAGACAAAAAATAATTAAATAATATATTAATTAAATTAAACAGTATTTTTAAAACTAAAATTTATTAATATATAAAGTGATTCCTATTATTAATAAAAATTTATAAAATAATTTTTAAATTGATATCTAAATTAGTTATCAAGATTTTGGATACTAATATTTTAAATTCTAAATTAGACTATAAAACATTAACATATAGTAATTTAAAATATAAATTAGTAAGTAGCTAAATTCTTGACATTTAATAGTTATATACCAATTTAAAAATTATTTTATAAATTTTTATTAATTATAAAAAATATTTTAAATATTAATATTTTTAATTTATAAATAGTCTTTAATTTAGTTAAATACTAACTAATTACTTTGATATTTAAATAATAATTACTTTTTTTAGTGTCTCTAATTTTTTTTCTTACTTTGAATAAAAGATATTCACATTCTGAAATAAGATTATAAACTCCATAGACAACCTTGAAAATTATGTGTTTTAAAGACAAACTTAAAAAAAAATCATTACTTTTTTATCAATAATAAAAAATAATATAAATGGAGTAGTAAGATATTACAATTCATTTACAAAATCTAGTTCTTAATCAAAATACACATATATAATATATTATAATAAAAAAATAGTTGATAATTACTTTTTTTTATCAATAATAAAGAATAATATAAATGTAAGTAGTACGATATTACAATTCACTTACAAAACATCTAGTTCTTAATTAAAACTGCACATATATAATATATTATAATTAAAAAAATAGTTGATACCCTTGGTGATTTTTTAAGTTGAATGGTGTCTTCTCTATAGGAACAAAGTTCCCTTTTACAGGGACAATTAATGACTTTGTTCATGAACGTTATTTAGTATTCTTTGATTCTTTCACATTTGGACTCATCCTCTTGTTTTGGTACTAAAATATTGTAAAAATTAAAAACACTCATGTGAATGTTTTCTTTTATTTTCTTTCGTAATAATATTTTGTAAATTTAGATTGATTTTTCTAGCACTAAAGTACTCTCATCAATTGATTAAAAATTGTTCATGTGTATATAAATTAAAGAAAGAAAATTATGTAAGTGAAATAGGTACCTTGAGTGGTTTCATATCTAACATTAAATAAATGTTGATATGGTACATAATAAGGCTCAACAAAATGAAAGAATGGCCATGAAGGTCTCTTGTACTATATCCAATCTGGAAACTGAGGGATGAAACATGATTGGAGTTTTTAGGTAAAGAAATTAATGTTTTAGGGTTCACAAGAGGACTTGTCTTCAATCCTAAACGAGATCTCATCAACCTCATAACATTGGAACTCACGACATAAAACCCAAAGACACTTTTTTTTTTCTATATAAGGTATTATAATCAATTCTATATATACCTTATACACATGTTTTGATATAATATTTATTATCAATATTAATTTAAATATACATTTCAAACATGTAATATTTATATCCAAAATACACTTTTAATCAAAATTAGTTACTTTAAATTTAAAATAAATTACATACTCTTTGTTTTTCAAAAAAATGAAAACTTTTATCTTATTTCTAATAATATAGAAGAATAAATAAAAATTATTATTTTTCTTTTCTCTTCTTGTAAAGATGTAGAAAATAGTTTTATAGTAAAAGTATTATAATTAAAAAATATCTCAATATTTTATTATTAAAGTGAAATATATATATATATATATAATTATTTATATATTATTTTAAAAGTTTTTTTTCAATGTTTTCTTTCTAAAATTTTGATCACCTCCTTCACTAGACTGATCATCGAAGGCCACCAGTAAATTTCTGATAGTGAATAGAACAAAATTATCCTGTGATAACACTACACAAAAAATCATTAAATAAAAACAAATTTTATAGACAAAAAATAATTAGTTACTATATTGACTAAATTAGATATTATTTTAGAGACTATATAGGTTATTGGTATTTAAAATAATTTCTATTATTAATAAATAGTTTATGAAATTATTTTTTACATGAGTAATATTGACAATAAATTGTTTATAGACAATTGACTCCTTTTTAAAATGTAATGTATGAACAATAATGAATTTTATATTTTTGATTGAAAGTTACAATTATATTGGAAGATTTCAAAATTGTTAGCTATTATACTTTCTATTTTCTATTTGTTTTTAAGGTATGTGATGATAGTGTATTACATTGAACAAATAGAGTATTCTACTTTTTGACATTTTATTTTTTATATATGTATATATTTTAATTTTTCTACGAGGATAGATATATATTGAAATACTTTATTAATAACATGTATATACTTATATGTTTTAATCATATATTTGCTTATATGATATAATATTTAGGTGATATTGTGAGGTCATGATCGAGCTCAGTCATAGGATGAAAATGGTCATGACGTCAATCTCTTAAAATAATGAAAATTTTTATTTACTTTTCCATTGAGGACAATGACTATGGAGACTAAGAATGAGACCAGATACAAGGAGAAGAGAGTGACTTGATCAAGGTAGAACAAGAACTCGAACGGAAAACCACACCACACGAAAAAATCATTAAATAATAATCAAATTTAAAGATAAAAAGTAATTAGTCACTATATTCACTAAATTATGTATTAATTTAGAGACTAACAAATTATTGATATCTAATGTGGTTTCTATTATTAATAAAATATTATAAAATAGTTTTTAAATTGATATCTAAATTAGCTACCAAAACTTTAGCTACTAATATTTTATATTTTAAATTAATCTTTGATAGTTGTCTGTCAAATTAATATGATTCTAGGTAGACTTGTCTAACATTAGAGAGATGATAGTATAATTGTGGCCAGATGACCCCAAGTCGTCTCCCAACGAATCCAATAGTAAAATCAGTTGATCCGGGTTTAAAATATATCTGCAAGCAATAAAAGTTAGCAATAACAATAAAGATAAAAAGGGGGTTTGAGATAGTTGTGCAGAAAATATAAAAGAGATTAAAATAGCAAATAAAAAGCGGTTGATC
>Ga0123342_1006259_pt1 | contig 16629 bp, 17 predicted proteins | sample Turbeawhitnodule_FD_89960 | JGI IMG/M metagenome (GOLD analysis project Ga0123342, IMG submission 89960) | Root nodule microbial communities of legume samples collected from Mexico - Turtle bean Mexico white nodule | ecosystem: Host-associated > Plants > Roots > Nodule | place: Mexico: Nepantla... | reverse complement strand
TTAATTATATTTCTAACTATTTTAAACATTAAAAATACTTATTTTTTAATGTATTCAAAATTAAAATTATAAAATAAAATTAATTTATTATTTATTTATTTATTTTTGAAATGGTGCTAGATAGGGAAATAAAAAATAAAAGGGTGTTAGATAGGGAAATAAAAACAAAAGGGTTAGATAGGGAAATAAAAACAAAAGGGTGCTAGATAGGGAAATAAAAGTGTAAATGGTGCTAGATAGGGAATTGAGCCACATACACTCTCTCATTATGCAATTAATTTTCAAAATAAATTATATCTTTCAATTCATAACCATTCCTCCACCTCTTTTCAATTCATAACCGTTCCTCCACATCTCTTTCCATTCAAAACCGCTTTTCCATCTCTCTTTCAATTCAAAACCGCCCACTACGTATACCAAATATTGTAGAAAAAATAAGAAAGGGCACAATGACCATAATACAATAATAAAATTAAATATTAATATAAGGATAAAATGGGAAAAAAAATTAAGAGCAGTTAAGAGGGGAATAAGAAATGACACAAGGACCATAATACAATAATAAAATTAAATATTAATATAAGGATAAAATAGGAAAAAAAATTAAGAGCAGTTAAAAGGGGAATCCCTTTATATATATAATAATTAAATAACAACTTAACAAAAATACTCAAATGTTTATTAATCATTACGAACTCTCTATTTTAGTTATATATGTTTAAAATATTAAAATAAAACTCAAACATTATACTTTTTAAAAATGTTTTTACCCACTAACATTAGAAAATTTTCTAACGCAATAAGAGATGTACTTTATAACATGTTTTTATAGTTTTTACATTCTCCTTTTATACAAATATATTTATATGTTAAGAAAATAAAATTTTTAAAACCTATACGCGGATAGATCGCGAGCGCTTTCCCGCTAGTTAATAGTAAATGAATCCCAATTTCTCAATTCAAAATAAGCCTTCAAAGTTTCTCTGCAACCTTCATCATAATAGGTCTTCAATTCTCGTTTTAAAATATTGCTTCCAGAACTCAAAACCCCAACCATTCCTAAACCGCTATCAAAATGTTGGAAGTCCGTTTCGTGCAAGGTTCCCTTCTGAAGAAGGTTTCGGAAATCATCAAGGAGTTCATCAACGACACCAACTTTTACTGCTCCTCCACCGGAATCATCGTCCAGGCTATGAATTCCAATTTGTCAATTCTCGCGCTTCTCCTCCGATCCTCGGGGTTCGAGCACTACCGTTGCGACCGCAACTTCTCCATGGGTATGAACCTCTACAGCATGGTTGAGTTGCTGAATCGTGCGAACGGTGATGACATCATCACCATAAAAGCCGATGACGGCGGCGACACCGTCACCTTCACTTTCGAAAGCCCTAGTATGTTTTTATGTCTCTAGCGATTTTAAAATTGTTGATCTAGTTTTTTGTTTTGACTAATGGACTCACGTGACTTGTCTTTGTTGTTCTCTTACAGTGCAGTATAAGATTTCTAATTTTGAAATGAGGCTGGTGGATATTGATAGCCCCCGTTATTGGATACGAGAGGATGAAGCAAAATATATGGAGTATCTCGCGATGGTTAAGATGCCGTCTTCTGTCTTTGATGGGATCTGCAGGAATATCAGTAGAATATACGGTATGTTTGACCTTGACCTTGTCATTACCGTCACCCAGGAATATGTGAAGTTTTCCAAGGAATTGAAAATTTAGGATCTGCATCCGTGCGCAATGTGAGATTTTTTATTTTTAGTTTATTAAACAAATCATTCTTGCTTGTGCTATTCCTTAGTGGTTGGTTGATCTTGCAGCCTGAAGAAGCCACTGTGATTGATATGTTTGATGTGAACAAGCCTGTGTCAATGAGAATAAGAAATGGAGGGAGATACATGAGCTCTTTTATGAAGGCAACAACCTTGTCCAATACCGTCTCCATTATTCTGTTAAAGAACCTGGCAGTTGTTGTTGAATACAAGATTGCTGAGATGAAGATTCCTGAGATCGGTTATTTGCGGTTCTATATTCCCCCAATTACATCCCCTACATCATAGGGAGAAGAATAGAAAGGATGAATGTTTGGATGTTAGGTTAGGATACTAGGATTGTTCTTTCCGTTTAGGGTTAGGGTTTATACATTTCTCGAAGTTGTTTAATTATGTTTGGATGTTATGTTGAACTTTGTAGTTTTCGTTTAAACTTTGAGCAGCAAATTTGGAATTCAAGTATTTTACTTCTATTTATATCCTCCTGTCACTATATTTTGCCAATAATTTGTTCAGAATACTTTGAAGTTTACCAAATTGGCTGTATTCCAACATATTTAAAGTCTGAAAATTTGTCTAAATACTATTGAAGTTGGCTGAAGGGGTATTTACACCCTAAATGAATAAAGGATCTATGGAAACAAGCTGTACCAGCAGTTTTAAGAGTGGATATATGCAATATTTAACTCTTTTTTAACATAAAAATTATTTATAAGTCCACAAAATAGATATAAGTGATACATAAGGATAATCCAAACCTAAAGAAAAGTTATAAGAAGAAATGAATTATTAGAAGAAAGATGACCTAATTTTCTCTTAAACTACTCATAATTATCTAACCATAATTAACCATGAATTTTCAATTAACATTTTTGTCGTTGTGAATAACTAGGGAGAATTTTCGTAAATATGCTGACTTTTACTTCAAGACCTTTGGAGACAGTGAAAAATTGGGTGACTCTGAATGAACCCTTATCATATAGTCTTAATGGCTACAATGGTGGCACCTTTGCACCAGGTAGATGCTCTAAGTATGTTGCCAACTGTAGTTCTGGTGACTTAGCCACTGAACCCTACAATGTTGGACAACCTATTACTTGCTCGTGAATCTGCTGTCACCTTGTAAAAGACAAAATACCAGGTTAACTTGTAAATCGTTTTCTAGAAAATCAAAACCAAATATTTTACCATTTATACAGTTCAGAAAAAAAATATAATTTCTATTTTTACTGGTTTCTTAGTAATCTAATCCGTTGTTCCTTAAAAGCATTTTCATATGATTCTTAATCATGAGTTTTGTTTTATCTTCATATAAACACTATTACATATGAGACTTTATGAAGTTCTATACGACTTTTTCCTTCAAAATATATCTCACTATTGTTATTATTAATTTTTTTCTTCAAAATATCTCTTATTTGGTTGATGAGCATATTTAAATTATTGGAGAGTATTAATGATGTTTACTCTGATTTGGTTTAGGTCTACCTCTTTTAATAGTAGAATTAAAAATGAAAAATGAAAATAATGTGATGTTTATTCGTTGCACATCTGATGAAAACATATTGTGATTGTGTAGTTTCCTCAAAAAGGAAATATTGGGATCACCTTACCAACTCACTACTTTCTGCCAAAATCTAACACTGCTGCTGATAACAAGGTTGCAAGTAGAGCTCTCGACTTTTTCTTTGGTTGGTACGTATTAAAACTCACAAAAAACTATTTTTTCTTGCTGTCACCAGTTTTGTTTTTTCTTTCCATATTTTTTCTTTCTTCTACATTTCATTTGAAGCATAGATATTGACACAAACTATCTTCATAGCACCCTCAAGCCAAACTCCTTCAAGCCCCAAAACCCTCTCTCTAACCAAGGATTAGAGCTTCCACATTCCGAATACATAACATACGGGCCTGAGTTAGCCCATTCCCCACTTGTTTGGGACCAACACTACCATTCGCTTCTGAACTGTATTGTGAATTATTGTTGGCCCAAAAGCCCAAATGGCAGTAGTTGATAAAAAAACATTAATTTTAAATAGTAATTGTACAAATTCATTCTTTGGTAAAATTAACTCCAGAAAATTAAATTATTTTATTTTTGGTTAAATATACCTTCGTCCTATACTATAACATGAAAATGATTTTTGTTCATGGTCTAAATGTACTTCTATCGTGAAAATGATTGAAATATGTCATTTTGTATATGAAACTGGTTCAATTTGATGTTCGATTTCATCAACCCATTGGAAGTAGTTAGAGTGACTATCAGTCTATCATAAAAACAACAATTTTTTTATAAAAAAAAACTAATAATCTTTGAAAAACTAATTATCAGTTCACATAACCAAGAATACATTCCAATCATTTCCATACTATAGATACCTGAACGTTCTAAATTTGAATCAAGGACGTAACTGGGGGCCGAGAGAATTATCATGAAGGAGAAAGTAGATGGTATCAACCCGCAACATGGCAAGTGAGAAGATTGTTGATCAAGGATGATCTTGAGCTTTGATGTCTCCAAATCCATGGTGTTTGATGGAAGGTTGGTGTTGCTGCTTGTGTGGGTGGGATCTGGGTAGATTTATGTGTAATTCACTCTTTTTTTGAATCTAAAATTGATTGAAATCAAAACCTTTTTGAAAAAAATTGTTTTCTAAAGAAGTGGAAAAACAACCAGTTGTTTTATCGTTTCAATTGGTTGTTTGACACTTAGTGATTTTTGAAAGGGGTTTGAAGTTGTTTGACTTGGTTGACTTTACTGTCAAACCAATTCAATCGGTTTTTTTGAAAATTCAACTGATTTTTTTTTGAAAATCCATAACAGAATTTATGTTAAGTTTGGTAAATCAGCTTTAAATGTTTTCTAACTGTTTTGGTTCCTGCTTTAAATGTTTTTAACAAACCTTTGGAGTATATAAAGGTTGTTTTACGCTCCTAAAGGCATTGAAAACAGTTTAGACATTTTGAGATTGAGAAAACATATTTGAGTTTTCAAGATTTGCATCAAGCTTTTGGATTTTCACAAAGAAATGGAATATGATTGCTGTAATCTTTCGTTTTGATATTGATCAGATGTAATCCTTTCTTTATCTCTTGTATTTCTGGATATTGGTTGTGTAAGTAGAATCGGAGGGTGTTTTGATTTCTGTGGTGTTGTGTGCCAAAGGAAGTGTGTGGCTTGAGGTGTTCAAGGTCACTTCTTTGGTGTGGTTGTTTGTAATCTAGATTTTGATTGCATAGTAGATACCAGTGGTTTCTGGAGATAGGATGTAGCTCTTGGGATAAGAGTGAACCAGTATAAATTGCTTGTGTGCTTTTCTCTTGCCCCGAACTCATTTAAATTCTGCTTTTAAGTTGTTTTTAACACTGCTGATAAAAACAACTGGTTGAATCGCAAAAGCAACCAGTTGATTTTCTGGAAATCAACTTAAACAATTTTGTTTCATTGTTTCCTTGATTTCTTTCTCTGTGATTTTGGATTGAATTTCATTATACCTTCAAAGCTTGCAAAAATCTTTTATAAACAATTCACCCCCCTCCCCCCCTCTTGTTTAAGGTCATATATTCTAACAAAGATGTATGAGATCGAGCAGACGACACGGTTGTTGGCTCTACAGAAGGAGCTGGCTGAGATGAAGAGGAAAAACGAAGAGATTACTAAGAAGAATGAAGAATAGATCATGGCTCTCCGAAAGGAGAATAAGGAGATGAAAAAGCTCATGGAGGGAGGACCGTCTGTTGAACCAACCAACCTGGTTGGGAGGTCCTTTACCACACCTGTCGGCAGTCGAAGAAGAATCCCACTTTGGAGATGGATGGAGAATCTTATCCAAACAAGTCGATGCACACGACCGAAACTATGGGATCCATTCGCCGACACCCTTTTATCGATTTTGTCATCGGTACTCCACTACCAGACAAGTGGAAGGGGTTCAACAGGGACCACTACGATGACATGACCGATCCTGATGAGCACATAGATGCGTACACTACGCATATGAGCCTGTACACTTCAGATGATGCAGTCCTCTTTCAAGTGTTCCCTACCTCGCTGAAGGGAGGAGCATTGAGCTAGTTTATGAAGCTCCCTCCAAATTTCATAGACTACTTGGAAACCTTGGTAGCTAAGTTTGATACTTAGTTTGCTACCAGCCGACCGCATCATTTGACTTCCATTGCACTGGTTGGCATTCGGCAGGAGAAAGGAGAGTCCTTTAGGAAGTTCATCGACAGGTTTGGGAAGGTGGCAATGAGCACCCAAAACCTCAGCCTTGACGTGACAATGCATCATATGCTCACAGCTCTCCGTCCGAGACCCTTCGCGGATAGCCTGGCATGCAGCCAACCACGAGCCTTGATGAGCTTAAGCGCCGAGCCGCTATGTTCATGCAACTAGAGGAGTTGCGGAGTTCAAAAATCAAGCTCGAGCGAAAGCGAGCGGGAAGAAGAAGGACGACAAGGAGCGTCAGGGACGGTCCGGGTCCGAACGAGGCGACAGGAGGAGAGATAACTAGGGACCCCAGTTTACACAATACATTATGGTAGTTGCATTTAATTACATTTCTAAATATTATAAATTTTACTTATGTTGTCTTCAATTACAACAATTTATAAATATTTATTTAATTGTATATTTATTTTTATTTTTACTTATTTCAAAAAATTAAATACATGGTCTTTCACTACTAGAAAATCATTCATTATAAATCAATTTTAGAGACAAAAAAAAATTCTATATTGACTAAATTAGATATTATTTTAGAGACTAAAAAAATTATTAATTTCTATTATATAAATAGTTTATAGATTGGTATCTAATTAGCTACCAATTATTTAGATTCTAAAGTTGGTATCTAAAATTTTGGTATCTAATTAGACCAATTTAGAAATCATTTATTAATAATAGAAAATAATTCAGATACCAATAATTTTTAGTCTCTAAAATAGTATCTAATTTTATCAATATAGTAACTAATTATTTTTAGTCTCTAAAATTAGTTTTTATTTAATGATTTTCTTGTAGTGTTTTAATAGTTTATATGACTTGTTATATTACAATAATCATGTTTAAAATAAATCAGTGACTTAGTGGATTAATAATCTTTTTAGAAATATTATGAGTGTGGTATAAAAGAATAAGCAGATTTTAAAATGATTAAAAATATTGTGTAATTTTAAAAAGAATAAATCACATTCATAAAAGTGTTGATTGTATTTACTAATATAATTGTAACACTTAAATAACTGTGACCTAAAGGTAAACGCAATCTATAAAAAGAACGTTGCCTAAAAAATACACAACAACTTTTTTAAGGCAACAACTAACATGTGTTACCTGGAATTTTGAAAAAAAAAATGTTACCTAAATGTTGGTAAAAAAGTGTGACCTATTATATTCATATAAGACAACAGTTTTAATGGTTTTAGGAAAAAAACGATGATCTTATAGCCACAACTACGTATTCTTCAGTTGGAAAACTATGAACAAACTATTGTTTAAAATTAAAATCACAATTTTTCTTTTTACTTTAGACAATATTTTTAAATTGATGTCTGAATTAACATGCAACCGCTATTGATTTCGTATTATTAAGACGAACCACTTCATTTAAAATCTAAAAGTCATATATGAGTTTTATAAAAAATAATTGTATGTCTCCATTCCATATCGTATTTTATAAAATAAGAATAGTAATTTTTTCTTTCTCAATCAATATTCATACTACAATAATAATTGTGATTTAGATAACCAGATTTTCCAACCTTGATAAGGCTTTTCATCTATTCATCATCCTTTATAACACATTTTAACTTTCCACCTACATTAATGTTTAAACACATTTCATAAAAAAACCATTAGACATGTGAAAGGAACGATAATTTTTTTTTTATCAGCAACGAATTAATAAAATTTAAAAGAGACACTTCAGGGGTGTCCCAACTCGTATACAAAAGACCTTAATGTCACGCACAGGCTTACAAGGTTCTGCTGGACATAAAAGAGCCAACCTATAAACTTAAGGTTTACCCATTTACCCCAACAGATAGAGAAAACATCACAAAAAACCCTTACCCACCACCTAAGACAGAAAACAAACTTTACCCCTACCAAAGTCCACAAAATCCACCATAGTACACCATATCAGCACTCATCAAAGCTAAGGCAGCATAACCACCAGCACTCTCCATGCCAGAAAAAGACACGCTGAGTTGACGGTGTTGAGTAGCACCCATTCTCCACAACAGGCTCAGTACTTAATAGTCCCCTGCAGCTACCGCACACCAACCACACAGCTGCTCTTCCAGAACACAGAGAATACGGCTAGGAAACCTGCTTAACTTCTCATGCTTTGAATAAGGCAGCCGAAACTCCAAACTGATATGAAGTCATCATACCAGCAGCCATTACCTGAGTACCTGTCCAAAAAGATACACACCAGCAGAAGAAAATATTCACAATCCCTGTTTTAAGGCCAGGAGAGTATATCAGTAACTCCAATCATCTCCCATCTACCTCCCTTTACGACCGTTACCCACCTAGATGCCCCAACCCGCGCATAAACGCTTGACAAAAAACCAGTGCAATACAATGCCCACAGAGAAACTACAAAGTTCAGCTCTACTAGTGTCGTGTACACTAGTCCCCCAGTGTTACCTCCTACACTGGCTTCTCACTGATACTGGATTGGTACTGCTACACTGCACAGGCCCCGTCTTGTACATGCCTACCTCAGTTAGTACTAAACATTCCAAGGCCCTCAGCACTAGCAGCTTTGCAGGCACACACCAGGATCGAGAACCTAGTTCGAAAAAGCATAGCTAAAGAAATTTGTCCCAAACTTCAACTTGAGCCACACTGAGAGTTGGGCTAGGTGGAAAATCTCATCTACATCGGCTATCCCCTGCTTGAACACCATCAAATTTCTTTGATCCCAAATACTTCGAACTATAGTAACCCATACACCCTTTCAAACCTGATTCTGTTTAACATTCAAATGGGGCAAGTGAAAACTCTCAAAGTGGATTAAGATATCCTTGTGCTGCACATATGTGATGCCTAGCCATCTGAAGCAAAGGAGCCATACCCGTTGCGCATAAGCACATTCTAGAAAGAGGTGCTGTGTTGTTTCTTGAGCTAACAGCCAATCCTCTCCGAATTAGATTGTCAAAGGTTGTGAGTCTCCCAATCAAAATTCTCCAAGCTGTATAAAGCGCTTTGGGAACAGCTGTAGCTTGCCAGAGGGAAGAAAAAATGTCATGCAAGTCATTATTTGCCTGACTACACAATACTAAGTAGGCGGACTTCACAGAGAACACACCATCTTGTTCCCCGTTCCACACTAAAGCATCTTTCCTTTCCTTGCATAGGCTCTTTCATATAATAAGATTTAACAGATCTTCCTCCATAACACTTTCCCAAGCGAACCTGGACCTTCTCCAACTTAGCCTCCAACTCCACCCAACATCCTCCCAAGAACCCACTTCTCCCACCACCTTACTTTGATCCAACGAAACAGAATACAGCCTAGGAAACAACGTTTTAAGCTTATAATTCTCCACCCAAGCATCTTCCCAAAATCTGACTTTATCACCAGCTCCAACATTCCAACCAATCGATTTATGGAACCATCCATCACCATCTCCCTCGCCATAAGCCCTATATAGGTCTTTCCACCACCAAGAGGAGTAGTTACTCGATACTTCAGATCCTACTCCCTCCATGTTATACTTAGAGACTAGAATCTCTTTCCATTTCCCCTTTTCCTCACTCAACATCCTCCATTTCCATTTTGCTAGTAAAGCACAGTTGAACATTCTAACATCCTTGACCCCAAGACCCCCTTCCTCCTTTGGCTTGCAAACATTGCCCCAACTAACCCACGAGATACGCTTATTTTTCGCCCCCCAGGCCCAGACAAACCTCCTCTGGATGCTAGAAATCTTCTTGCACACTGATACTGGAGCTTTAAATAAGGACAAGTAAAACAGAGGTACGGAGGTTAAGACCGATTTAACCAAGCACACTCTACCTGCTAGTGACAAGCATTTCCCCTTCCAAGCACAAAGTCTAGCTTTAACTTTATCCACCATTGACTCTCAGAATTGCGTTCTCTTAGGATTCCCACCTACTTTTAAGCCCATGTACTTGAAAGGAACCTGCATTAATCCACAGTTGAGACTTCTCGCATAAGTTTCTAACAAGCTCCTTCCAACCTTGATACCTGCCAGCTTAGATTTATGGAAGTTAACTTTAAGACCTGATGCCAACTCAAACATCCTAAGAATTGCCTTAATAGTGAAAATATTAGAGAAAGAATTTTCACACATAAAGAGGGTGTCGTTCGCAAACTGCAGCATACAACATTCCAACTCATTTCTCCCCACTCTCACTCCCCTTAGTAGGTTTTCCATTGAGGCGGAGCGTACTAGACCAGCCAACCCTTCCGCAACAATAAGAAAAAAGAACGGAGCCATAGGATCCCCTTGCCTCAGATCCCGGTCTAAACTCCTTCGTCGGGCTTCCATTGACCAGAATAGATATTGTTGCTGATTCTAAGCAGCCTTGCACCCACTTAATCCATCTCACATGAAACCCCAACCTATTTAACATATCAAAAAGGAAGCTCCACCTGACCGAGTCATATGCCTTTTCGAAGTCCACCTTCAAGAACACACCACTCCTCCTCCTTCTTCGTACTTCTTCAATCACCTCATTGGCCACCAAAGCACTCTCTAACAGACCCCTACCTTTCATGAAGGCTGATTGGTTTTCATCGATGACCATAGGTATAATAGTCTTCATCTGACGCGACATGACCTTGGTAATGATCTTATACATAGCTCCCACAAGAGAAATAGGTCTGAATTGATCGATCGTAGTGGGATCTTTTACCTACGAAACAAGAGCAATAAAGGACGAATTACACCCCTTCATAAGATTCCCAGTCTCATGAAAGCAATGCACCGCTTCCATAACATCTCCCTTTAGTGTCTCCTAGTTGGCTCTAATAAAATTGAAGTTAAAGCCGTATGGACCCGGGCTCTTAGTCCCCTCACATTGCCACACTGCCTCTCTTACTTCCTCCTCAGAAAACACCTCAACCATCCTCAAACTGACCTCTTCGGGAAGAGATTTAAATTCCACAGCTCCAAGCCTCACTCCTAGATCAGGGGTGGCCTTAAATCTATCCTCAAACACTCGCTTTACTTCCCTTCGCACTACATCCGGCTCTTCACACCACTGGCCATTTAACTCAACTCCTTTGAGTTCATTCTTGAGTCTTCTCCACCTGATAGTAGAATGATAGAATTTAGAGTTGGAGTCCCCATATTTGAACCAGTTTGACCTGGCTTTTTGCCTATACAGGGATTCCATCTTTTTCTCTACCAATCTTTGTTGACTAACAAGTTCCAATCTTCTTAACTTTTCACCCTCCAGCAAGTCAGATACGCCATCCTTGACATCAAGATCCTCAATCTCCTTCAAAATCCTCCGCTTTTTATCCTCAAGATTCCCAGAGACACTCCTATTCCACTCTTTAAGATCCAACTTCAGTCGTTTGAGTTTATCTTTAACTTTGGTTATATTGTTGCCCTGCACCTCATATGATCCCCATTTATCCCTCACCAGATCCTTAAACCCAGGCTCCAGGATCCATGCATCAATTGATTTAAATGGTTTTGGACCCCAGTCTTTAATCCAGGATTTCACCACTATTGCACAGTGATCTGAAACCTCCCTCGTTTGTACATATTGCTTGCTCATTGGCCACACTTGAAGCCATTCTTCGGATACCAGAATTCTGTCAAGCCTACTTTTTGCAGATCCATCTGCCTTAAACCATGTGAACTTCTTACCTACAATAGGCAAATCCTCCATAAAATTACTTCCAATGAAATCATTAAAGTCCCTGATTTTCTTTTTATTGCTTGCATTTCTTCTAATGCCTTTCCTTTCTGCAGCACACCTGACTGCATTAAAATCTCCACAACAACACCACACCTTTCCCTGATGAAGACTTCTAAGATCAGAAACAGCTTCCCATATAGCAATCTTATCACTTGGGTTACAAGCAGCATAAACATTAATGATAATACATGAGTAGTTTGACTTTATATGGTGCCCCACAATAGCAATAAAACCTTTCCCTATAGAATGGGACACATATTGGAATGCTTCCTTGTGCCACATAGATAACGTACTTCCAGCCCCATTCACACCGTCATTATGCACCCACCCACCTTATTATCTCCCCAGAGAGAAAAACACCTGCTATATGAAAACTCTGTTAGTTTTGTTTCTTGCACACACACAAACTCTGCACCCTCCTTAGCAATAATATTTCTAAGATATTTAGCTTTCACTCCCCCCCCACCCCCCCAACCCTCTGACATTCAAATTGATAACAATCATGGGATACCTCCTCTAATTCCCTCTTTGAATTTACTCAACACTTGGTTGTCCCTGTCCTCCAAGGTTTCCATTTCTTTGATTAGCATGCCTGCATCCCTGGAACATGTTGTCCCCAAACGTTTTCCTACTTCCCTTAGCCTAGTAGCTTCGATTTGGGTGGCTTCCCTTCTAAGACGATTATTGCATTCAACAATTTCAGAATCTGACATAGCATAAGTTTTAGAACTTAACCTGGTCGAATAGCTGTTTCCTTGGTGAAGAGACCCCAAGCCCCCCTTCAACCTACACCGTCGCTGAACTGTGAGAGTCCCCTTCTCCCATAGTGCTCTTAAATGTCGCACTCTCTCTAGTGTGATACGAGCTTCCTCCATAACAACGCCTTCCTTTCCGTTAACTATGCCTACCTCCTCGTTCCCCGCTTCTACCTCTTCATCCTCCACTTCAGCCTCATTCCGATTCGTAGCTACGTCGTTTTGGATTCCTTCTAGACTGAGATGCAAGGTCGCGTCTCCTTTAGTGCCCACACCCCTAATAGATACCCCCTTCGTTCTTTCCGCCGTTGACAAGAGCCCAGCGCCACCCGACATCTGAGTTTGAGCTAAATCGCGATTTGCGCAGTGGCGCGCAAGAGTCTGAATGCAACTTCCCCTGCTCTGGGCCTCAGTGCAAATGGGCCTGGACCTAGAATTACTTACGGCCTCCACCACCTCTACTAAGTTGACCATAGAATGATGTAGAGTCGCACACGCCTCGCTGACACGTTTTTGCGTGTCAGACACACATGTCCTCTCCGCTGATACTCCCTGCATACACAAGTCTTTTCTAGTGCAAAATAGACCTCTTTTTTGCTGACAACTTTTGTGTTGTTCTGAGCATTCCTTATCCATAACTTTTGATGCGTGCACTGTTGACCTACCCTCTCCTCCCCCGGTTACCTTCTCCAGCCGCCACCCATTCCTTGCTTCACTACCATCCTCTTCCTCGCTGAACTTTTCAGAGGCCAACGAGTCTGCCATGAAAGACTCTACTGAAGAGACACTATCAGAGGACCCTTCGTGGTTGAAGGCACACTTGCAACATAAATCTCCTCCACCAATTTTTACTGCCTCCTCAACAACAGTTATGTTATATAATCTCCCATTAATACGGAATTCCTTGGAAAAATTTGCTTTACATGACTTCAGCAACCTAACCTGGCAACGAGCATATTCCAAGCAATCCCAAGACAAAGTGGCTTCATCTATCCCCACCACCATGGCTACTTCCTCCATAACTTTTGATAAACACTCATTGCTCCAAAGTTGGAACGACAAACCATAACATCTGACCCACACTCTTTTATATCTTACAACATCATGCATAGACCAAGGTTTGATATCTGCAAAGATGCTGTAAAACCACTCCCTATGTAGTTTCACCAGCTCTTCCATTCTGCCTTCCGCCTTAGGAGATAAAAGAACTAGGTTGTCACCCAGATACTTCGTCTTAAACATAGACATCCCACCCTTAAGGCACTCCTCTTGCATCGATTCAAAGTTAAACTCATCCAACATACAACCGACCATACTATTGGTCAACCAAGGAAGAGACTGCACCCTCGACGTTACACTAGGGCCACTCCACTGACCTTGTGCTGGTCTTTTCACTGCATCCGCATACTACTGTAGGCCATAGCTATTTTTGGTCTTTTCTTCCTTCCCTCATTTTTCCCTCCATACCTCCTTGTTCTTCCTCTGTATATGATTGTGTACGTCCCCCCCTCTTGCCTTCGCTTCATCAAAGTATAACCCGCCTCCTTTGCTTCCATACCCGTCTCTCCTATACCTTGGGAGATTAACATGAAGCTTCATATTTCCAATATAACAACTATCTAAGTCCCTCTCTAGGCTAACAACATTTCTTACACCAAAAAATCTTACAAACCCGAATCTTCTGCCTCATCTATTCCTTCGCCTTGATATGAATACTTCCTTGACCTTAGCCCACTTCTAAAACACTTCCAACATATCAAATTCTCCATGACTATCTGGGAAGTTGGAGAAGAAGAAGGTTGTAAAAGAGTTAGCATAAGATAGATTCCTCCGCTCCGCATATCCTCCGCTCCGCGGTTTGACGTATTTGGTCGGTAGGAACGACAAATTTAGATCAATTTAGAAGGAAGTTTTTCAACCAAAGAGAAGAGAACTTTAGGTTATTGTAATCCACATATATATCTGTCCAAATCGAACTTTAGGTTCTTAAATAAGGAATTAATAGAGCCATTTATGATAAAATAATTGTGAACTTACGAACAATTATTAAATAAAAATTAATTTTAAAAATAAAAAATAATTAGTTATTTTATTGATTAAATTATATATTATTTTAGAGACTACAAAAATTTATAAATTAACTTTTAATTTGATATTTAATTATATACTAATTATTTTACATTTTATAATTGGTAGTTAACTAATTAGATACCAATTAATTAATTAAATATTAATTTAAAAATTAATTCATAAATTAATTAATATAATAATTATTTATTTTTATGTTTAAAATTGATTTATTGCATCTATCTAATAATCAATCCAGAAAATTAATTGAATAGTATTTAGGGTTTAGATTCTTGTATTTATCCCTTATGTATATCATAAGACAGTGAATTCCCTTAGAGCCAATCCAACTCCGTCTGCACAACAATAAAATTGTTACATCATTTTTTTCCAGTGTAATCAATTAGAAATTGTTGCTTGTGTTTGTCAGTTCCATGTTAAAATATATAATAAACTTGTTAATTTATATGTAGAAATTAAATATTATTTTAGAAATTAAAAAAAATATTAATATTTAAGTGATTTTTATTATTAATAAAAATTTATAAAATGGTTTTTGAATTGATATCTAAATTAACTACTAAGATTTTAGTTATTAATATTTTAGATTTTAAATTAGTCTCTACAAAATTTATAAAGACTAATTTATAATATAAAATAGTTAGTAATTAATAATTTAATATACTTTATAAAATTTTATTAACAATAAAAATATTTTTAAATGTGTTTGAATATGAGGGGAAGGGAAGGTCGCCATTCGCAAAGATATGACGGGATCAGCGCAGGTCAGGAACATAAGGGAAGGGAAGCTCGCCATTCGCTAAGGCATGTCGGGATCCGTGCAAATCAAAAACACAAGTATGATTTCACCACCTTCTTCTTTTCTAACTTTCCAAATGGGTTTGGAGAGATGGATATGCACAAGGTCTTCCAAAGATGGGAAAGAGTAAAAGAAGTGTTTATTTCTCGAAGGCTGAACAAGTGGGGCAGGAGATTCGGTTTTGTCCGTTTCTTTGAGGTGGGAAATGTGGGAAATTTAGAGAAGGAGTTGGATTAAATATATATAGGTAACATGAAGCTTCACGTGAACGTACCGAGGTATCGAAGATTTGAGTTATAATCCAGTAGGGAACAGAGAAAGGGCGAAAAGAAACCATCTTTGGTGTCACAAGGAGGATCTAGGAGGTGGGGTTTGGATGATGGCCCAGTAGGAAAAGGAAGGGCGATTAGGAAGGAGATCTGGGTGGAAAAAAGAGGGAAGAAATATTATGCAGATATAGTTAAAGGAGACAATCAACAGAAGCGGAAGGGTCCAGCTATTGCAACTCATAAACAGATTCTACCGTGGATGGAGAATAGTGTCATTGGCCAGTTCAATGAAGATCTAGACTTTGAACAGCTGGAGGAAGAGTTTCTGAAGGGGGGCATGAGCATGATTAAAGTGCGCTACTTGGGTGATAATCTAGCCATGCTGACGCCAAGAGAAGGGGACAGTATGGAGAATTTGATATATCTCAATAAGGATTGGTTTGAGAGCGTCTTCGACAACATCAACCCGTGGTCGGAGAATCATGTAGCGGGTCATAAAATTGTGTGGGTAAGATGCTATGGGATACCCATCTCTCTCTGGAACAAGGATTGTTTTTCCAAAGTGGTAGGTGAAATGGCATCGCTAGTGTCAATTGATAAATCTACTCTCCTATGGGAAAACCTCGAGTACGCTAGATTACAAGTCCGGCTACTGAAAAACCATAATGCAAGGTTGGCGAAAAGTATGTGGATCAATGACCATTTTTTCAGTATACTTGTAGAGGAGGAAATACCATGCGAAAACAGAGGTCCGTGTAAATGCAGCTATGAATGCTTTGCTTCCTTTGATAGTATCTCCTCGTCAGAGACCTATGTAGAGGAAACTGCGTGCTCTATCAATAGTTGTGAAGAGGAGGTCGGGAGGAGGGATCGAGAGGTACGGTGGTCGAAGGAGGAGGTGAATGGAGGAGAGGTGATGGCATTTCATGTGTTCTTCTTGAATCAAAGTAGTAAAATGGATGCGGAAGCAATGGGTGAGTGAAACAAAGCCCTCCTAGGAGTTGTGATGGCTTTGAAGGTGCATGATGAGT
>Ga0123342_1006258_pt1 | contig 16632 bp, 7 predicted proteins | sample Turbeawhitnodule_FD_89960 | JGI IMG/M metagenome (GOLD analysis project Ga0123342, IMG submission 89960) | Root nodule microbial communities of legume samples collected from Mexico - Turtle bean Mexico white nodule | ecosystem: Host-associated > Plants > Roots > Nodule | place: Mexico: Nepantla... | reverse complement strand
GAACAAAAGAAGGAGTCAGTCAAAGACTCGGGATTGCTCAAGTGTAACATGTTGGAACTGCAAGGAGGTGGGGCATTTCAGGAATCAATGCCCAAATGATAAATAAGTCAACATTGCAGAAGATTTCGCGGACGAGGACATTTTAGTACGTTGCGCGGATAGCAATGTGGATTCCTGGGTCATGGATTCTGAAGCATTGCAGAATCTAGTTATTGGAGACTTTGGAAAGGTAAGATTAGCGGACAACAGAACTCTTGATGTTACGAGCATAGGTGACATAGTGTTGAAGACACCAATTGGTTTTTGGACTTCGGAGGATGTCAGAGTTGTTCCAAGCTTGACGAAAAGTTTGATTTCTGTTAGGCAGTTGGACGAACATGGACATGAAGTGAAGTTCAGAAATCAGCAGTGGAAGGTCGTCAAGGGAAATCTTGTCATGGCCTGTGGAAGAAAGAGAGGTTCGTTGTATATGGTCGGATTACCGCGTCTGAGGGGGTGACCATCCCAGTTCAAAAGATAAACAAAGTCCGATTCACAGAATCTCGTGGGCAGAAGAGGGTTGTCTTTACAAGAGAGAAACCCAGAGCCACAGGTCAGATTCAGGATGAACGAGCATGGAAATGTTCAGGTACACCAGTTAGAGGTACTTGTGGCAATGGGAGCACGGGTTGTGCTTCAGCTGAGGTTCCTAGACAATAGTGGGTTAGGAGAACCAGTATTCCAGCTGTTGAAACTTCTCTAGAAAATTTCTTGTTGAATATGGAGAGTGTTTGTTCTCAGGTTGTTCCAGGATCTGGCAGTTCCTGTAAGTGGGAGCCGGTAGGAACAGAGAACGGGTCAGTGACTGACGTGTTGAAACTCAGGGGAGTTTTAACGAAGTCTTCAAAGTGATTAAGAAGGCTGGTGGCAACTAGAGGTGGAACATTAAGTTCTGTCGACAGATTACAGAAGTACATGTACACAGTTGAAGCGTAGGTGAACATTGTTCCGTGACTTCAAGTGGGAGATTGTTGGGTATGAAGTCAAGACCAATTGAGTTGGGCTGACTAGACACCATGTTTAGTGAGTAAGCTTAATCATTGTACACAGTTGAAGCGCAGGTGAACATTGTTCCGTGACTTCAAGTGGGAGATTGTTGGGTATGAAGTCAGGACCAATTAGGTTGGGCTGAGTAGACACCATGTTTTAATGAGTGAGCTTAATCATTATGTCCCTTTATTATCTCTATTTATCTCTATTTAAAGAGATCATTGTACTTGTAATTGGTGTGCAACAGGATAGAATGAAAACATAATAGTTGCCCGTGTGGATGTAGGTTGTAGTTGGCGACCGAACCACGGTAAATCTTGTGTCATTTATTTTTCTGCAGTTGATTCGTGATTGTATGTGTTGCTTCCGCGTGCGTTTTTTCCATCAAAAGACCCTACTCGAAGATATTCTTAACCTCGGTTTGTAACTAGTTTTGACGTGATTTAAGAAATGTTACTAATAGAACCATTGTTAAAAATTAGAGAAATTTACAATGATTAAAAACATCATTGTAAGTATCTAATACGACAATGATTTTTTGTTTTTTAAAATGTTCATTTTATATACATTTACAACAACAATTATTTTTAACAAGTCATCATAGATAAACAGTTTATAGCACAATAGTTATAGTTACAATTGTTGTTGTATTTTTTTTCTACTATTTTCCTCGTATTTTTTTTCCTCTACTATTTGTCTCAATTAAATAACTTTGTGTATATATACATTTGTTGCATATTTAACCAAAATCAACGATATCATATGAAAGCATAAATGACCAATACTTAATCCATTAAAAAAATAATATAATGAAATGAAGTATATAAAAGGTGTTACAAATGTCAAGAATTTTAAAACATAAAAATCAATGCATGACTTAAAAAAATTAAGAGTAAAAAATAACCTACTTAGATATTGAAGAAGAAGTGGTGGTGGGGATAGGTGGTGGGGACAAGTGGTGGCAAGTTTTATTTTTTTTATCATCAAGAAAGAATAAAATAAATATGGTTCATTCAAGGGGTGATTCAATCCTTATACAAAGCAAAAGTAGTAAAATGTTAACCTATTTAGATATTGAAGAAGAAGTGGTGGTGGGGATAGGTGGTGGGGACAAGTGGTGACAAGTTTTATTTTTTTATCATCAAGAAAGAATAAAATAAATATGGTTCATTCAAGGGGTGATTCAACCCTTATACAAAACAAAAGTAGTAAAATGTCCTCTCTCCAGATAAAAACAAAAACAACAAAGCTACCTCCAACTATCTACTCCAAAGTTACTAGCTAGACAACAACAAAATCAAGAAACAACCCGACCACCCTAATAACAACTTTTAATTGAGAAACGTATAAGATATTCTAGACACCAATCAAAGAAAGAGAAATTCACTGATGATACCTTTAAGGGATGGCAAGTAGTGCATGAAGCTTATGGCATAGAGAAGTGTTGCGACAATGGTGGGAGTGCGAGAACTAACAACTAAATTAACAAACCAAATGCAATGTGAGCAATGACCCTAAACATGAAGAACTAACAATAGTCACGACACTCAATAAGAATGATAATGAGAACAAGTGAATAGTGAAGATGAAAGGATTTTGAAGAACAATGAAATAGAAAAATAATAATAATAATGTAAGAAATAAACACACTTAAAAACCACTACATAAAGAGAAATATAATAAACTTTTGAACGATATTAAAATTTACTTTACAATAATTTATAAAAAAATATCATCATAAAGTAGATATGACGATGATTTTAAAGAACAATCATAAGACGTACAAGAATTCAAAAATAACCATAATCATACAACTAAAATAAATTTGAAAAAAATAAAACATATTTATATTATTTATTATATTTAAATATAATGTTATATATTTAGAGTTAATTAGTACCTAGAAAACATATTTATTTAATGTTGTTTTAGACCGTAAATATATTTTACTTATAAAAAATTTATATTTATCAAAATAAAATAAAATACACTACACTATTTACTTTTGAAAAATATTATCTAAAGTAAAATGAAAAACATGGGCTAAACTTTAGGTAATGATTTTGCCAGTGTTTCAGAAATACAGAATGCAACCATGAGCATTACTAAAAAAACAACTGTTAGTTTTTCTAAGATCACATGTCTTTTCAAGATCATTGTTTTAGATTGATACAATAAGCGACAATTTTCTTATAACGTTTATACAACATCTTATTTTATAATTTTAGATAACATATTTTAGTTGTTGTATTATCTTTATGCAACACTTTTTTTCATTATTTCATTTACGTTTATATCATAGTTAATTAACTAATTGGATTTTTCAAAATCCAATATCCAATCAAAATCCAAATAAATAGATTGAATTTAAAATCTATATTTATTTTAATTAAATTAAAATTTACATGAATTTTTTTTAATCCATTTAAACTGGATTAAATCTAGATTAAATCCACTTTGTTAATTAAATTAAATCCACTTTGTTAATTTCAATAAATCCATTTTGATATGGACATAGACAAACTTGGCTCGAACTGGGCCTAAGTCGACTCAACTTGGACGCGGACCTACTCGGTTCGACATCAGTTCGAGCCCGAACGAATCAACATAAGCCCGGGTCTGGACAACTCGACATTTGGTCGGGCCCGAACGACTCAATCTCGGTCCGGACCCACTCGGCTCGACATTGGCATGGGCCCGCTTAGCTCGACATTGGTCTGGGCCCGCTCGGTTCAATATCAGCCCGGGCTTGCTCAACTCGACATCGGCCCAAGCCCGCTTGGCTTGACATCAACCCATGCCCGCTCGACTCGACATCAACCCGGGCCCACTCGCCTAAACATTGGCCCGGGCCCACTCGCCTCGATATCGGCCCGGGCCCACTCAGCTCAATATCAGGCGGGGCTCGGACGACTCGACAACGGGCTGGGCTTGGATGACTCCATATTTTCCCGAGCCTGAACGACTCGACATTGGCTCGGGCCCAGACGAATCGACCTCGGCTCGGGCCCACTTGGCTCGATATCGACATGGGCTCACTCGGCTCAACATCGAGTTGGGCCCCTCAGTTCAATAACGACCCAGGCCCGCTTAGCTCAACATCAGTCCAGGCCCGCCTCGCTCAACATCGGCCCAGGTCCGCTTGGCTCGAAATCGGCCCAGGCCCGCTCGACTCGACATCAACCCGGGTCTGCTTGGCTCGACATATGCCCAGGCCCGCTCGGCTCGATATCGGCATGGGTATGCTCGGCTCAATATCGGCCTTAGCCCGTTCAGCTCGACATCGGCCCGGGCCCCCTCAGTTCAATAACGACCCAGGCCCGCTTAGCTCAACATCAGTCCAGGCCCGCCTCGCTCAACATCGGCCCAGGTCCGCTTGGCTCGAAATCGGCCCAGGCCCGCTCGACTCGACATCCACCCGAGTCTGCTTGGCTCGACATATGCCCGGGCCCGCTCGGCTCGATATCAGCCTGGGTATGCTCGGCTCAATATCGGCCTTGGCCCGCTCAGCTCGACATCGGCCCGGGCCCGGACGACTCGACATCGGCCCTGGCTCGGACGAATCAACATCGGCCCAGGCCCGAACGACTTGACATCGACTTGGGCTTGCTCGGCTCAACATCGGCTCGGCCCCGCTCGGCTCGACATCGGCCCGGGCCCGCTCGTCTCGACATTGGCTTGAGCCTTCTCGATTCTATATCAGCCTTGACTCAATCGTTTGGATATCGGTCTGGGTCTACTCGACTCGATATCGGATCCAAAGACTCAGCTCGACATGGGCCTAGACCGACTCGACTAGACATTGGCATGGGCCAACTCGGCTCAATGTCAACCTCGACTGAATCGGGTCAACTCAATATCGACCACTCAGCTCGACTTGGCACAGGGTTGACTCGGCTTGACTTTGGCCCAGAATGACTTGGTTCGACTTTGGCCCATACCGACTCGATTCAACTTGGGCTCGGACGACTCGACTCGACGTGGACTTGGGCCGACTTTGCTCAACTTGGGCCCGAATTGTCTTGGCTTAATCTGGATTGGGCCAAGTCAAAATTCAACCCACAATACAATTTGAATAATCCAAAAATATATCCAATCTATATCTAATCCATATCCAATTAAATGGATTGGATTTAAAATCCAAAAATATAGATTTGAATTTGAAACAAATCCATTTAATTGGATTAAAACTAATAAAGATTTGGATAATTAGGGTTTGGATTTTGTAATTTGGTGTTTTCCCACCCTTAATTACCATTACACTTATACAAATTTAAGCAAATATCCAATCTATATCTAATCCATATCCAATTAAATGGATTGGATTTAAAATCTAAAAATATAGATTTGATTTGAAATAAATCCATTTAATTGGATTAAAACTAATAAAAATTTGGATAACTAGGATTTGGATTTTATAATTTGGTGTTTTCCCACCCTTAATTACCATTACACTTATACAAATTTAAGCAAATATTTTTAGTTTATTCTTTTGAAGATATATCTTAGGGCGCACTATTTGTTCTTTTAGACCACATCTATAATTTTTTAAAATTTGTATTTATGCATTGAGCTACCATATTATTTTAAACATTCTTATTATAACATAAAATATAGTAAATTATATAAACAATTAAAAAATGCTTATTCATTTTTATAAAATAACTAATAAATAAATTTATTAAAGACAATGAAATGAAAATTATAAATTTTATAATTAAAGATATCAAATAAAGAAGTGGCCTTAATATATAAGTGAATGTGGATATAATGAATATAAGAGAGGTAGACTAAGAAATAATTCTCCTCCATTGGAAGGGAAGGAGGAGGGGAATTGGTTGAAGTGACAAAGAAACACAACATTGAAGTTGAAGTAGAAGTAGAAGTCGAGGTTAAAGGGTGGTGTTATTATTGGAGAGAGGTTGTTGTGTAGTGTTGAGTGTTGAGTGCAACATAAGGCACAGACCAAAAGGGCACAACATGACAGAAAAAGAGAGGCACTTGAATACCCTCTAACGTCATCACTCTCTCTCACTCTTTCTTTTACTCTTTTCTTTCTGCATTCCTTTTACTTTTTATTGCCTTGCCTCTTCCCAATGCCCCACTTTCTTTCCCACACGCACTCTAAGCAACTCATTCCCACACGCGCCTCCCTCCCGGACCACCTTCTCCATTTTCACCATCATCATCACTTCACTTATCAATTTCTTTTTATCTACTTATCAATTCAATTACACTCTACTATCTTTATTTATAATTTCTTTCACATTTTTTTCCAATCATTTACTCAAAATTATTGCGAATAATACAAATCGAGGTTAGTTTGCTATTATTTCGTGGCCCATACAAGTTGAATATTCCAGATCTCCTCTTATTTATTTACTATTAAATTCTTTCTAATTCCACCTAAATTAGGTTTAAATTTTACCTTTAATAAATTCCAAAATAATAAGTCAAAATGGAAATTTTGTAAAATAAAAGTTGATTATTAGTTCGAACTTTCGCATTAAATCCTCGAAATGTGTGAAGGAAACATACCTAGAAAATACAAATAATGGTAAATAAATCCTAGGTGAAGGTTTGTATTTCAATATAAAGCTCTAAAAGAAATATGAACGCGTTCCTCTCACGTGCAATCCACGTTTGTCACATTGGTGCGGGCTTTATAATGGTCTTACCAATTTTTCTCCGACAGTTACTACCTGCACCCCATAATATTTTTAAAATAATTATTTTACCTTTTTTAAAGTGACTTTCAAATTATTTGTTATGAAATATTTTTTTCTAGAATATACGTTCTGAAATTTGTAAAATATATTCTGAAACACGTTTTCTGAAATAAGATAAGATTTCTGAAATAAAATTTGTAAAATACATTTTTTTAGAATGAATGAAATACATTCAAAAATAAGTTTTTTTGAACGGATTCTTGGAACAAACTTTCTTAAATGTATATAATAGATTCTGGAATGGTTTTTTAAAATGATTTTTTCATAACTTTTCTGTGTGTAGTGTTATGGAAAAAACTTTTCAAATTCAGATTTTTTCCAAAGTTCTCCTTCTCTCCTTCTTCTTCTGCAGCGGTGATAGCGTAGTAATGGTGGTAAGGTTAGTGAGGGAGAAGCATACCGAATAATTCTGTCATTTCACTCAATTGTGCAGGTGCAAGTTCAAACATGGGAGATGTAGGAAGTAATTTTGTTCCTTCTCCTTGGCCCAATCTATTAAAAAAACAGACCCATTTTCGCAACCAGTTTGGGTATGATCAATTTTGCACTAAATCACGATTATTATTTTACAAGTACAGTGAGTAGGCTGGAATAATGGCACAAAGTGTGTAGAGTAGTGGTGAAACAGGTATGAATGTTTTCTTATACAACATTTTTTTTTTATTACTATTATTATTATTATTATTATTATTATTATTATTATTATTATTATTATTATTATTATTATTATTATTATTATTATTATTATTATTATTATTATTATTGTTATCTATATTTTTGCATTTTTTAAAAACACAAAATATTAATTATTTTTAACTTATTACATTGGTTTTCGGTTAAAATGTAAAGTTTTTCAAATTAATTGTTTTCTATATTAGTGTTGGTAACTTAGAAAATTATTTTCATCAAGAAGTCAAGAAAATAAATGATGAGTGAATTACTTAATTAAAAAAAAAATATTTCAAAATTTTATTCGAGCCTCCTCAACTGCAGGCAGTGGGAACTATGGCTTTCTGGCCTTGATGGTAATGGCCCATGTGAAGTGAGTACAAGGCTATGAAGAAAAAAATTGTTACAATGTAAAATCATTTCACCTTGAGTTAAAATTATGTGAATAGCATGTTAAGTGAATGAAACAAGTAATTATAACTTAATATAATTAGCAATTATTATTTCTTAAACTTGCATTAACTCTAATTGGGTATCAAGTTATGACCTACTTTTTGACTAATCTAGCATGCATTGTATTTAGGATTATGTTAATATATAATGACCTATAAGATAATAAGAAACTTATTTTTAGGAAGAAAATATTTATTCCTAATATTAGAAAAGGACTACCCTTCTCATTGATGAAAAGTGGATCATAAATTATTTTTTAGAAGGAAAGTATATTAGCAATGAATGATGTATATATAAAGTCAATAAATAAATAAATGTCGGTCATCTCTTGCTTGGGAATGTTAACATAATTGATCTCAACTTCTAAAATATTTAAGTGAAAGAATTATATTAGGTAACTGATAGTCAAGGTAAACAATATAATTGTAAAATTGCTTAGGAGTAGACTAATTCAAGAACAAGGGTTTGAGTAATCTTAATTAACATGCTTCTCACAATTTATTTAAATCAAATTAGAGTTATTATCTATGTAGTACAAACATTAATACGAACATAAATATACATATAATTTTTAAAATATAAGATTCATGAATACAAATCTATATATTATATAAAATGATAATAAAGATTTATATAAACAAGTAAGTTTCAGTTTTTTTAAAAAAAATATTTTTAATGACTGGTTCAAAAGAATTTATTTTTTATTTTTATAATCATACTAATAATTTATACAATAAATTTGAATTTTTAGAAAATTAATGTATTTCTCCTTTTAAAATTATATTAAAATCGTACTAAAATTGTTATAAATCTAATAAATATATTTTGATATATATATTACGAGTGTGTTGTAGTAGTGTCGTGTATCTAATCTAATACTCTAATATTTAAGAGGAGTTTCTATTAAATGAATGGTTGATTACTTGTTCTATTTGATAAAATCACTGAGAAATTTTGAACTTATTAATGAATTATTCCCAGCAAAAGTTTACATTATCTGCATTGAAATTTCCAGAATAAAATAATTTTTTTTTTGTAGTTGGGAAAGAGACTGAAAGGTGAAAAAGTATAGCCTAAGATATATATATGATGTTAGGCCTGCATTTTGTTTGGATTCAATTCTGTGACTCTTGGACGGTGACTTTTCTTATTTTTTGATTATCTCATTACTTTCATACTCAATATTTTGTCATTTATTTCAAAATATATTTTATTTAATTATTTCAAAGGTTGCAAACCATGACTTCATATACGATTGAGACAGTGGAGTGGGTATTCCTATAAAGGAATATGCTTATCAAACTTACGTCAAATATTTTATCCTCTTCTGCGTTGGTGAAAAACATTATGTTTTTAAGTTACGTTGAATATTATTAGAGTTGTTAATTTATAATTAGGGTTGAAAATAAACAAGGAACAAGTTTATAGGCTAATCTACATTATATTTGCAACAAGTTCAACCCATTTACTTTGTTAAAAAAAGTTAGTTTGGTTATTACTAAATAAGTTTAGCAAGATGTGTTTCTTCTTTTTCCAAAATCTACTAGTTTTATGGTATTGATTGCCCAGATTTTCGTTATATAAATAGATATCGTTAAATAAAACTCCATTGGATAGAAATGTAACTTAAAAAACTATTTAATTTTATTGATTTGTTTTAATTATTTCACTAAAAAATTTATTAAATAAAAATTAATTTTAGATACCAAAATACACTAGTACAGAAAACGCATATAACACCAAATTCCAATACTGATGTAGATCTCAACGATGTAAAATGTCAATTACATATAACACCAGTTGTAAAAACCGGTGTAATATGTACAAAAATATGAATAAAATATTCAAAAATATGTGCTAGAAGACACATGTAACACTGAAATAGCAGAGAAGCATGATTAAAAATCTATTTTTTGCTATGAGCAGGACATATTACGCTGATTGGATAGCTCAACCAGTGTAATATGTACCAAATATTTACAAAAATGTCGCCGCATTTTTGTTTACATAAGTTCTCATTTAACCGACTTAATACGTCGTTGTAAAAAATTTTATTTGCACTATTGATAATTAGTATTTCAGTTATAAAGATTGTTATCATTATTAAATGAATAAATTATAGGATAAAGAGTGGAGTTTTCTCTCACTCTCATTATAATGGTTTTAGTTCAGTTAGAAAATTAAGATTTCTTTGCAGTAAATACTTAATTTAGTCTAAAAAAGATTGACATAATAGTTAAAAAAGTTTATGAATAAAATTTGTAAATGAGAGTTGAATAGTTAACTTAGTGTCTCTATTTAGTGAACTCCAAATAACACTTAAATGGATGAATGATATGAGAACAAAGGAAATATTATTGACATGGTAACACTATGCTTGATTTGTAATGAACATCATCACTTATTAATTGTACAACATACTTTAGAGGATTATAAGATGAATATAATGAACTCTTATTCTATGATTTAGTCTTTCTAGAACTTCATCTTATTTGTTAGAAATTCCAATGTCATTATTTAGTGTATGAGAAACACTTATTTTCTTTATAAGAATTTTACTCTTATGAGAAAATTCAGCAATTCAATATGTATTGCACTTCAAAAGACAATACAAACATAAAACTCCAAAGTAAATAATATTTCAAATACATTATTAACCTTAATAATATTATCTCAACAAACTTGAAGTATGTAAAGAAAGTAATCTAACTAATGGTAATCCTATGTGGTTTCCTATTAACAATCTCGACAATGTTGAGACTAATGCTCAAAATGATGAGGAACATGGTGATGTTGATGATTAATAAGTTGGAAATGGATTAGAGATTCTGAGTCTGATGCTCAAGATGAACACGATATGGTACATTATGATGATCTTGATTATGCACTTGAATTACCACAAGTCCCTACCAGAAGGTCCAACAAGTTGAGAAAACTGTCTTCTAAGTATTCTTCTGATGAGTATGTAACTTGAATGATGGTGGAGAACTTGAGTGTTTTGTAGAAGCTTTTGAAAAGTGAAAATAAACAATAGTAATTGCATGAATGCAAGATGAATGAAATCTTTTTATGATAACCATACTTATGACTTGGTAAAATTAAGGGCAAAAGGGTTTTAGAGAATATGAGGATTATCAGGGTGAAGCAAGAGGCTAATTTTATGTCTTTAAAGTACAAAGCTAAATTAGTAGTGAAAGGCTTTAGACAGAAAAATGTGTTGATTTTAATGAGATTTTCCTACCTGTGGTGAAAATGTGTTGATTTTTGGCATGAACATCTCACATGATAGATTAGAAAAGAAGAGTTGGCAATCATAGGAACATCACATTAAGAAGGTGTTAAAAGAGTTTCCAAATGGAAAATGCTAAATCAATGAACACTCCTCTTTTGACTCATTTTAAATTGTGTGTTAAACAAAGTCCTTCAAATAAAGTTGAGAAAACACATATGAGTAGAGTTCCTTAGGCATCTAGGTGGACACTTTGATGAATACAATTATATGTTGACAAGTGTCATAATTAAGTAATATTTCATACAAAAAGATAGACACTTATGAATTTTAATTGATAAAATAGTTATAATTCAACCTCTAATGTAGAAATTTGAACCTTTTACATATATTTGGATTATAAGATGAATATGAACGTTTTATTTCCAAATTTATGTTAATTTCAGGAATCTAGGAAAAAATGGAGATAAAAGAGCTAAAAGAGAATGAAAAATTTAAAGACAAGATGAAAAGACAAAGTTGGAACATTGAAAACTCACCTAAGCAAGATCACTGCAGAGGAACTCGCCCAAGGCTCGCTTAAGCGAGTTCACTCCAATGATGTTGGATTTTTTCACGTAAAATCCACTTAAGCAAGTAATATCTCGCTTAAGCGAGATGTCACTTAGCCTAAGCCTAATTAGGTTAAATAGAAGGCGTGAGACATAACCCTAGATATCATTGGGAGGATATGGAGAGATGGAAAACCTTATAGGAGGTCGTTGTCAAGGAGAAACACCATGTATCTTCTTTTCTTGCTTATCATGCTTGTAATGGCCAATATGAGTGCTAATTCTTTTCTTTGGGATTGGGAGTAATCTGTTCAAACTCTTATGTATTGATGTGATATTTGTTTATGATATTCAATTCTTGATTGATGATTGATATTATCATTTTAGTCTTAAAACTTGAAACCTTTTTCATGATTCTGATCCTTAGATTTGACTGGGAAGTACTTCTTAGTAACTGACCTAAATGATAATGCTTAACATATTTGAATACTAGGAATAAATTTGAATTGTTAACTGCTTTATAAAATCTTTTCGTAATAATAAGAATTTTTTATAAATATTTGTGGGATCAATAGTTTGGAGACAATCTTAATAATTTTGTATGCGAGAAATCAATATGAATGATATTTATATGTGCATCAATGTCAATTAGGTTGGAATGTTATATGTTTTTATTCATTGAAACTACAGACGAATAAGAAAGATTAACCTCATTCCCAATTTTCTTAATTGAAATATTTTACCCATTTATTTTGTTCTCATTTAATTTTCACACAAACTTATGTCAATATCTTTCAAATCAAATTATTGAACATATTCTTATACTCAGCGATGCTACGATTAGGATTTTAAATAATTGTTCCTTGTGGGTTCAGTATCCGTCCTTAGGGACAAATTATTACTTCTGACTCGATACACTTGTTGTAAAATAGTCATCATATGTACATGACTAGATATTGCACATGTTGTTGGTACAATCACTCAATTTTTGTTGAATCTAGGTAGATAGTATTGAAATTATGTGAAATGGATTTTGAGATATCTTCATGGTAATAATGATTAGAGGTTTTGTTTTAGAATTGATAAGCCTACTTTGATGGGTTACTCATAGTTAGATATGGCTAAAGATATTGATTCCAAAAAGTCCACTTTAGACTATTTAATTAAGTTTGCAGGGAGAGTTGTTGCCTAACAATCACAAATTCAAAGGTGCGTTGCATTGTCTACTATAGAGGTAAAGTTCATTGCCATTATAAAAGCATTCAAGGAGTTATTATGGTTGAAGAAATTCTTGGAGGAGCTTAGTTTTGTGAAGAACAACTGTCCACTATTTGTGGGCAATAAAAGTGTTTATCTTAGTAAGAATCCAACTTTTCGGTCTAGGTCGAAAGATATTGATGTGAGGTATCATTGAATGCGTGATATTTTGAATGCTAAGTTGTTGGAGTTGGATAAAATTCATATTGATGACAATGGTGCTTATATGATCACTAACATATTACCAAGGCGGAATCTTAAAGGTTGTTGTGAGATTGTCGAATTGACGATCACCTCAACATGTGAAGGGAGATGTGTTGTGTTTGACTCCCAATTATGTATCTAAAAAATTCAAACTTGTCAAACTCATTCTCTGCCACTTAACCCAAGTAGAGAGGGGGTATTCTAGGTCAAGAGAGAGTGTTCGGTTTTGCAATCTTCTAAAGAGAGAGAAATTAATTCGCATACATCGAGCAACTTCAGTAAAATTATGATTCTCGCTTCGTACACCAGTTGGATCAGACTGATAATTTGACTGCTGGTTCATGACATATTGTTCTTCATTTTGATTGTTGAGAACGTTGATTGAAAGTTTTTGGTTGGAGACATCAATTTTGTTGGTCTATTTTAGGTTTCTCTTTGTTCTTCAAATTTTGAAAGATTTATTTCTTTAATGTAATTGTAAGTACTTGTTTGTGAATTTGATTTAACTTTTAAAAATATTTATGTCATCTTTTGTGATTGTTGTTATGTTTTCTGTTATTGATACTCATATATTCTTACAAGTTTAGAAAAATTATTTTCTTTGTATACTTTTTTTTTTATGAATTCACTACAAGAAAATCATGAAATAGAAATCAATTTTAGAGACAAAAAATAATTAGTTGCTATAGTACCTAAATTAGAGACCATTTTAAAAATTTAAAAAAATTTTGATTTCTAAATTAGTTTCTATTATTGTTAAATGATTTTTAAATTGGCATCTAATTAGATATTAAGGTTTTTGCTACCAAATTTTAAATTTAAATAATTGGTAGTTAACACCTTGGTAGCTAATTAGATACTAATTTAGAAATTATTTAACAATAATAGAAACTAATTTAAAAACCAATTTTTTTTTAATCTCTAAAATTGTCTCTAATTTAATCACTATAGCAACTAATTATTTTTTATTTCTAAATTTAATTTTTATTTCATGATTTTCTTGTAGTGATTTTTTTCTCCTATCACAATCAACATATAAACATATTTGATTATAAAACATGAATGGGCTAACATGATTAAGCAATCTGTTTGACTTTTTATTTCATTATAAAAATGTTTAATATCTATCACAAACATTTTATAAAATTTGTAAACACACAAGAATTTAGTTATATATAGAATGTCTCCTTAATGAACAGAATATTAGAGAAGAAGGGTAATACGTAAGAATGTTCATATATTTAGACTATCTCTTTGTTTATTTATTTTTAGATAATTGACTAAATTAAAAATTTAAATTAAATATAAAATTAATGATTTCTCTTGACTTTGTGCCTTTTTTCTGCCTGGCAATTTGGTTTTGAACTTATCTATAACATAGACTTTTGAGTTGTGACGCGGTTTATATTGAAACAGTTCGATTGAACGGTCTGTAATAAAATAGTAAGTATAATTTCTAATGTTTATATACTCTTAAAGAACCTTCTAACTTTTGAACTTGTAAATTGATTAAGAATTTAAAAGCTTATAAGAATTTACTTTGGAGATAATTATAGTGTATAAAATAAGAAATTGAAGTCATAGTGTTGCTCAATTTGACCATTTAGGCATAGCTTTTTCTTGGGTAAATTTTCTCAATCACCACCCTTCAAATTTTAACTTAATTTAAATCTTTAACTATTAAATATATTTTAAAATACACTCGAAATGATGATAATAATAATAATAATAATAATAATAATAATAATATAATTAAGCATTGTTATTAATAGTGACGTTAGGGGTAGTATTTGTTTAATTTATGCGTTAAGAAGGGTTTGATTGCTTCATTACTTACGCAATATCGAAGTAAATATATATGTTTATTGTACTTTTCCATTTTGTTTTGTATATAAGGAAACTGGTCCACAGTGGTTATTGACTGATTTCTTTGCATGCTCAATTTAACTTTCTGTTAATTAAACTTTTGCCTTAAACCTATCTGTTAGGTTATATGTGTATTATCTTAACATTAAATGTAGCATACACACGAGGGACACTTTTGACACACGAGGAAAAAATAGGAAGATGTAGTTTATTGTGAGGAGGACACGTCTCTCTTTTTTTCCTTCCTCTCACACGGTGTCACGAGTCTCTCATTTCTTCTCTCAGTCACGCTCTCTCATAACCTCACTCTCGTGCATTTCCTTCTTTCTAGTTTCTTCTGTCACAACTACCTCTATTAGGGTTTAAACTATTATATCTAAATTAGTGTTAGAAATGAATGCACCATATCTTCAACCACGTCGAGGAAAGATTTTTGCCTTTTTTTCTATATGCTTAGGAAAACAAGATTGCATCGTGTGTTGAGTATTTTCCCCAAACCGTGTTATATCTTTTCTAGGTTTGTCTTTATGATAAAATCTTTCCGGTTTCACGATCGTTCTTTTTTTGACTTTTTTTGGTTATGGACATGCTTTGCAGTATCTTAATCGGCTTTTTAACTGTGTTCCAAAGTGTTTATCTTAAAGATCTTTTCTTATTATGGTTAATATTTGCTTTTAATCATTTCTAGAGTGATTATGTTAACTTCTTTCATGTTTTGTTAGAGTCAAGTTCATTATTAAGGTTTTCTAACTCCATTTTTGTATTTCGGTTTAAACATTTTGTTCTGTAGACACTATTTTGTGAAGTGTTTTTTTTACCTAACACTATTATGAAAAACACTCTTTTTCATTATGTAAACAATGAATAGAGAGATGAAAACATGTGCCTATTGAAATTTGAGCTTTGGAGACAATTTTTCACTATAAATAGATCTTCAGTGTGAAGACTTTTTAGTTTCATATCATTTCTCCATCACAGAGGTGAAGTTTCATGTATGAATTTTAGTTTGTTTTATGTTTTATACTGTTTCACAAAACTGGAAGCAAGAAGCAAGTATCTGAAACTGATTTCCGCACTTTCTTAAATAATCCTACCCACATCTTCGTCGATTTCTAGAACCATGCCGACTGACAGAAGCCAAGCATTTGGAGTACGAGTTAAAGATGTGCACAAATTCTCTAGATCTGATAATGTCCTATGAGAACCTCGCACAAGCTTCAGTGGAAGAGATTATGGAGAAGTACATCAGTTTCCAAGTATTCCAATCGAGTAATCTGGCGCAGGCGGCGACGGAAGTTGATTGGGCAGTGTAAGAGGAAGAAGAAGCGACAATTAAGGTTTTAATTCGGGAAAGCATTAGAGAAAAATTGGGGAATGATTTTATTTTATCTTTTATTAAATTTTAAAAGTAAAGTGAATTTCAACTTACAACCATGTCATCGATTTGTTCCCTTATTTGTGTCGTCTGTGTGTTTTCTTCTACAATGTTAATTAAGAAGAAGAAGAAGAAGATGCATGAATTACTGAGGAATTCCACTAAGCAATCAAACCTAGATCACTTACACCACAACCAAAGAAGTGACCTTGATCCCCTCAAGACACACACTTCTCTTGGTCAACACACCAACACTAAGAATGCTGATCT
>Ga0123342_1006257_pt1 | contig 16633 bp, 9 predicted proteins | sample Turbeawhitnodule_FD_89960 | JGI IMG/M metagenome (GOLD analysis project Ga0123342, IMG submission 89960) | Root nodule microbial communities of legume samples collected from Mexico - Turtle bean Mexico white nodule | ecosystem: Host-associated > Plants > Roots > Nodule | place: Mexico: Nepantla... | reverse complement strand
GGGGGGGGGGGGTGAATTTTTTATGAAAGACTTTCGTAAACTTTGAAGGTATAATGAAGTTCAATGCAGAATCATAGATATAGAAATCCAGAAAGCAATCAATCAAAAAAATCAACCGGTTGCTTTTGCGATTCAACCAATTTTTTTTATCAACAAAGTTAAAAAAAAACTTAAAAGCAAAATTTAAATGAGTTTAGGGCAAGAGAAAGCACACAAACAATTTATACTGGTTCACTCTTATCCCAAGAGCTACATCTAGTCCCCAGAAACCACTGGGTATCTACTATGCAATCAAAATCCAGATTACAAACACATCACCAAAGAAGTGACCTTGAACACCTCAAGTCACACACTTCCTTTGGCACACAATCACCACAGAAATCAGAACACTCTCTGATCTGCACTTACACAACAATATTCAGAAATTCAAGAGATACATAAAGGATTACACCTGATGAAGATCAAATCAAAAGATTACAACAATCATATTCCACTTTTTTGAGAAAACCCAAAAGCTTGAATGCAAAATCTTGAAAACTCAAATCTGTTTTCACACTTTTACAAATGTCTAAAAACTATTATCTTTTTTTTAGGAGCGTATAACAACCTTTTTAAATACTCCAAAATTTGTTAAAAACATTTAAAGCAAAAGCCTATTCAGTTAGAAAACATTTAAAGCTGATTTGCAAACATAACAGAAATTTTGTTATAGATTTTAAAAAAGGAATCGATTGAATTCTCGAAACAACCGATTGAATTGGTTTGACAGCAAAGTCAACCAAATCAAACAGCTTTAAACCCTTTTCATAAACCACTAAGTGTCAAACAACCGATTAAATCGATAAAACAACAAGTTGTTTTTTCACTTCTTTATAAAGCAATCTTTTTAAAAAAAAAAGGTTTTGATTCTAAACAGTTTTAGATTCAAACAAAGAGTGAATTACACATTAATCTACCCAGATCCAACCCACACAAGCAGCAACTTCAACCTTCCATAAAACACCATGGATTTGGAGACATCAAAGCTTCAAGATCATCCTTGATCAACACTTATTTCTCCTCAGCGTTGCAATTAAGCCATTCACTAATTCTTCTAGCATGCTTCCCCCACATACGTACATTGTTTTTCATCCTCCCCTAGCTGGATAGACGTGATTTCTTCTTTTGCCCTTCTATTCTGATAACCTCTTTCTCTTTCATTTATTTTCTTCTCACTTCCTACATCCACCCTTACTTGATTACGAAACTCCCTCAACTCTTCCATCTGCATAAATTTGGTTGAATGTTGCCTTAACTCATCAAGATCCTTTGTCGATTTTTTACAAAGACTATCAGCGAATGATCCCGGTATCAAAGCCGTAATCAATTGATGCATAGTGATTTTCGGACTAAGATTCCAGATATTCAAAGCCACCTTTCTGAAGCATTCCATAAATACTCTTAATGACTATCCTTTTTCCTACCTTATATTTACCAAGGCAATTGATGTTAAATGATGCGGGAGACTTGTGGCAAATTGAGCTCCAAACTTCTCTACCAAAGTATCAAAGAAATCAATGGACAAGGGTGGCAGCCGAGTAAACCAACTTAAAGTTGCTCCTCTCAAAGTGATTGGAAATATTCAACACAAGATAGCATCATTCCACATATACATACTTATCTTTGTTGAGTAAATTGTTATATGTTCATCGGGATCCAAACTTCAATCACATTTTTCTATAGTTAAATTCATCCAACTTTCAGGCAACGGGGTCTCGATGATGGCTTCAGAGAAAGGATGTCTCCTTACTGCAATTCCAGTAATAGTGTTAGAAGTCTCTAGTAACCTTCATCTGGTAACTTCAAAACTCTCTTCATTGTACGTGCTTTGTTGAATATGTGCTCTTGGTTGGACAATTTCAAATGATGTGTTTAAAACTGTTTCTTCATTTAACATCCTCCTCATGTACGTGTTCTCCGCTTTCAACATACCCAACTCTTCTTCATTATTTTTCTTCAATGCTTCAAACTCCCATTGTAATTGTATAAACATGGCCATCATCATAACATTCTGATTACCTCCTTGTTCCCCCGAATGTTCTCCTTTTCTACCCATCTTCCTTCGCTTCTTTAATTAACTTGCTTTTCGATCCCATGGTGGGCACCAAAATGTTCTTGCAAGGGCCTAGAAATAATTTCTTCTTTCTTCTGAACTTGTTGATTTCTCAATCTTCTATCTCGGTTTGGGCTTTTGGCTTACTGCTTCTTTGGTTTGAGTTTTGGGCTTGGGATTTGATGTAACTTATGGACTCTCACTTCGTTGGACTGGGTCAACTGGGTCTCTCGGTCTCTGGTCTCGGTCTTCTTTCACAAATGGGTGTGTGTACCTGCAAGGTGCTCTGATGTCAAAGTCATAATTGATATTAGTTAATTATTAGATAAATTCACTCTACTTACCTCTTGGGTTGATCTCCTATTTATAACACTTTTTTTATTAAGCTTTAGATCCAGTTGAGCTTTTACCCTTTACACCTGATCTTTTTGGACACACCCTTCATGTTTTGGACCCTTTAAATGGATTTTGGCATAATAACTAATTATTTATTCGTTTCTTATTTTTTATTTGTTTTTTACTTTTTGGTGAACCTTTTGATTCACCAGTCGGTCAACCTTTCGGCCAATCTCTCAACCTAGACAATACAATAACATTATTATTTATTTATCAATAATAACATTAATATTTTTATTTTTTTTATTTTATTCATTCTTTGCAAACAAATTAAATTTTAAACTAAACATTTTCAATTTATTTTTTCTTAAAACACAATTATTTCTTCAAAAAATAAAAATAAATATATATATATATATATATATATTTCTAATTTTTTAACCATGATGAATATTTTTATTTTTTAAGAACCAATATATTTATTTTTAATGCATCAAAACTAAAATTATCAATATTTTTTAATTTATTAATTCATTTTCGTTTTCAAACAAGTAATAATGACAACTTTAATTTTTAAAAAAATTAACAAATTAACTCTCCACCTACATTATTTGTTATTTCTCTTCCTCTTTCATACAAATTAAAACCCAACACCCCCACCCCCACCCTAACCAACAAAATTTGTATTCAATTTGCATTGCAGTTACATTTTTTACCACAAAATATGTTTTTCCTTTTATTTCTTTCATTTTTAAATATACAAATTACATTTATTTATTTTTATTCATTTTATATTTGCTATTACATTTTTAATACAATTTATACCTACAAATTACACTACCTATATTTATTTAATATGTCCAACTGCATTTTTTAAATCATTTCAAATTTTATTATTTTTAATTATAACTTCCAATGTTTATATATATACTTCTATTTTCAAATTTGAAAATATTTTAATACTCTACCCAACAAAATTATTCAACCTTACATTTATTCTTTTTATTTTTAATTAAAATTTTGAAAACATTTTTATGTATAAACCTTTTTAGAATTTATTTTATTATTCCGCTCTCACCCACTACGAAGCAAGAAAAACTCTCATATAATCCGTCCACCACAGAGTTCATTATAGGTGAAGTTTTAGACACCAAAATCTAAAAATAAATATCAAAATTATTATTAGTTACTCAACCACACTCATACGCTCTACCTGCTATGTTCCAACATCAAAATTAAAACAAACTAAGTTTTTACAAAGTTGTCTCTCCGAAATGGAATTCCAAGAGAATTTTAATGGAAAACCCATTTTTTTTACTAACAATAAGAAATAAAAATACCACCACCAAAATTGACTTCCCCTGGAATCAATTTCTATTTTCAAGTTGGGAACGGAAAAAACATGTAAGAATTCGGTTTCCATGAACCAAATTCTCACATGTGCATAGTAAATGGTTCTATGTTAGCAATTAAAGTAACAAAAGGTACAACTATGATTATTTTTTTTTCGTACTATTCACAGGAAAAACTCTATGTGAGCACTCTACAAAGAAAATAATTCCGTCTTCCCAAAATTTGGCCATCACATGATTTCATGTGAACATTCATACGTTAAAGTTGGAAATTGAAAACCATAATTATACTTTTTGGAGACTTTTTCCACTCCTCTTAATTGTCGAAAAAAAAAATACACCCAGAATTCAGGTATCGAGAAACAAAATTCGAGGAACATTTTTGTTGCAAAATTAATAGCACAGGCCAAAGTATTGAGTTATATAGTATGGGAAATAAAGTTCTGATATGGGAATAAAGATTGCACGATTCCACTGAGGAAGTAATTCTCAAGTTGGTACCAGTGCGGGAAATTGATCTCATGTTTGGGTGCAGCATTGGCAAGAAGTACATTGTACTTTAATTGTTACTGTAAAACTAAAATTACATCAACAAACACATGTCATGTCATGTCATTTAATGGAGTTTTCAAGTTTCTTGCATCCAAATCATGGAGTTTTGAACTCGAACAAAGACATGATACTATATTCTTAATAAATGTTAGGTGTTAAGAAAAATCTCCATATACTTGTTTTATGATTGAAAAATCAATAAAAATCATCTAAGAAATATAATTTCAGTCCCTTAAACTTAAAAGAAAGGGGAAAAAAAAGGAAGAAACAAATTGGATATTGTAGAGCATGTTTGGCTTAATAAATAAAGTATATGACTAAATATTCACTGGACTCATTACAAGAAAGTCATGAAATAGAAACTAAGTTTAGAGACAAAAAATAATTAGTTGTTATAATGATTAAATTATGGACCATAATACTCCGATTATATTACATAATACTTCGATTTATATACATGATATTCAGATCTTATGAAAAGATACTACAATATGCCACATTAAAGCATGAGAAACCAATGTCAAATATCAAATCCATGAATGCTTATGAATAGATGACCACTCACAAGGAGTATTTCAACTCGAATTTTAGCATTACATTCATTATATACACAAAATTTTATGTTCTTACTGACTTGAGCGTCAAAGTATTTTCTGCAGTTAGAGCCCTCTCATTCCCTAGAGGTTGAATTACTAGAGCTTGAAGTGAGACCACTGGGAGCTCATACGAATTTCGATTTACCTCGTCTCAGTGAGAACAAACATAATTCACACTTAGTAACTTTAATCATAATTGATTGAAATGTAATATTAAATAAATTGTTCTAATTAAGATTCATATAATTGGATTTATTTGGACCTTAATTATTATTTATATTAATTCTATTTTTAACCAAAATTATTTCTTTTAAATCAAAATAGAAAACAAAATCTGAGAATTAGATTGAAATTAAAATACAAGAAAACAAAATCCAAAAATTCTAAAAAGATGGAAACAACCAGAATATTTTTCTAACATACTTAAAATAGAAAAGCCTATAAAAAAGACTTGTATTTGTGTTTTGTAATACCACATTTAATATAATATCAAAATATTATAATTTTTTATAATATTATAATTTAAAATTGAAACTTTTGTATCACGTACTAGTAAAAATACAGAGTATCAGTCCTCATAAAATACCTCTTATAAACCTTTAATATCAACAATTATTGAACAACACATCTAAGCAACATGAAACATCATTAATTTTAGTTAAAGGAGAGGGAGAGAGAGGGAGAGAGAGAGAGAGAGGGCAGAGTTGTAGAGAAGAAGTGAAAGTAAGAAATATAAATTGTGAGTTTCCTAGGCATGCATGAGAAGAATCATAAGTACCTACTCACTAGTACTGAAAACAATCCTCTCTAACTCTCACTCAGAATCACTGTCCTTGCCCTTTTGTTTGAGAAATTGAACAAGTTTTTCCAAACAAACATCAGGATCCTCATATCTCATTAGTTGCTCCCCTACCACTGCAGGGGTGACTTGTATTTTCTCCAACAGATCATCAATTTGTTGAAAGAGTGGATGATCTCCTTTAACGTCTAAGTAATTGGAAGCTAGAATTCGAAAGGCCTTGCCTTTGAGGAAGGACAAGTGAATGTGCATGTCCATACGACCAGGGCGCAGCAGTGCTGGGTCAATTTTCTCTTTGTGGTTAGTAGTGAAGATTATAATCCGCTCCTCTCCACCACTTGACCACAAACCGTCCATGTAGTTAAGCAGACCCGATAGTGTAAACCTCTTTGACCTCATCTGTGGATTCATTTTAAGAAAAAACACTCATTTTACTTGTAAAAAGATTAATTGATGACTACTGCAAATAAGTAAGAGTACAGAACATGAAAACAAACCTTGGGATCCTCACTGTCTGAGTCCGAATCTCGATCATCTGAAGCACCATTTGGCTTTGATCTTGCATGCACCTCTTTGTTGCAGTCTATGTCTTCAATCACAACGATGCAACGGTTAGACGCTTCCTTCATGGATCTCATGAGGTCCGAGTTAGAGTAGATAGAAGAAAGCTCCAAATCATATACATCGAATTTCAAGTAGTTTGCCATAGCTGCAATAAGGCTAGATTTTCCAGTTCCTGGGGGTCCATACAACAAGTAGCCACGCTTCCAAGGCTTTCCCACTTTCTTGTAAAGGTCCTTCCTCCTCAAGAATCTAGCCAAATCATCAATTATATCTTTCTTCAACTCAGGACACAAGGCTAGTGAGTCAAATGTTGCAGGATGTGATAACTCACTTTCGTTCCAATAGTCATCTAACCTGGAATAGAGTTTTACAATCCTTCTCTGATCTTTCATGGTCTCAAATGTTTTAAGCACATGTGGGAGATACCGATCCAATACCCTTTGTCTATGTTTCTCATCGAAGGTTAATAAAAAGTTATACCTCCTGCTGTTGTTATTAGACTCCTCCTTGGACCCCTCATCCAGCTTCCAAGTGAATTTGATGCCTTCAAATTCCTCAACCACATCTTCACTTCCATCCACTGCAAGCTCAAGGTGTTTCCGGTTTTGCAGTCTGCCAACTTTCAGCGATTTGTAGGTGTGACTAATCTGTGTGGGGAGGTAGGCCAGGGCAGCATCGAAAAGTTCATTGCGCTCTCCAACATTTTCATCCCAAAATTGGTTAATTTTGACAGAGACATTGGAGTTTGCTTGGTATTTGGAGAAGAAGGCCTCAAGCTTTGAGGCGATAAAGGATCGAAATTGATGGGGAATGAGATCATTGATTGCAGTTCTGAAGAGCATCATGATTGTGGAGAAGGCAGCATAGACCTCGAACCATGATGAGGCCGATGTAAAAGAAGAAAAAAACTTGTTGGAGTACAATCCCATGGTGTTTTACTGTGATATGAACTAAAATGTTAGGGAAAGAAGATTTGGGCGTAGCCAAGGATGAGTGAATGAACAAATTTCTCTCAAACCCACTATTCATTTATACCCACTCTAGTCCTTGCACCACAAGTAAAGCTTCTTCTGCACTTTTTATTTATTTATTTATTCTCTTCTCTTCTTTTATTTCTTATTACACGTAAGTCGATTAGCTCTTCAAGAGAGTAGAAATAAATTTAATAAGATTGAAAAAGAAAAAACAAATCTATACCTATATATATATATATGAAATATAAAGGGAATTTCTATTATAATTATTTTTATTGTACAAAAATTTATTTTTATTTTATTTTTATATTAATATTTTATTTTATTATTTTATTTTAGTTATTTCGTTAAATTTAAAACTAAAAAAAGTTGATATTAAATTTGAAATAAATATGTTTATTTAAAAAGAATGAGTAAACTAAGTTTTGAATTGAAACGTAATTTTATGGATAATTACTTTAATTCCGCAACATATATTTCATTATTGTTATTCTTACTTTTTGGTTTGAATTTTGAAAGAATTATTTCTGTTACATATCTATAACAATTTGTAACTAGTAATCTATTTTAGTGGATACAGTTAATTACTAATTTTACTTTTATTAGTGTAATTTTTTTAAATTAGTAAATTTAAAATTTAGTTTTATTAATATCAATGGTTAAATTACATAATTTTTTTCTTAAAAATTTAGAGAATTTAGATCCAATATAATACTTAGGATATCTGTCAATAATCTGATTAAAAGACAAATTGTATGTAAACTAATATTTAAAATCAAATAATTTATGGCTCATCAAGCAACTTCTTTCTTTCTCTTTTTCTGTTTTTTCTTCTTCCACTCTTATTATGTCTCTTTTTCTGTTTTTTCTTCTTCCACTCTTATTATGTATTTGTTACTTTTCTATTTATTTTCCGTTATAATTCGATTTTTATTTTTCTTAGCAATCATAATAATTCATTTACTATCTTGATAAGAATATGCAAGTAAGAAAATAATAAATAAAATTTGTAATTTTTTAAAATTGAAAAAATTATAAATGCTATGTTCTTTACGATTTTATTATTATTATAATCTATATCTATATTATTTGTAAAAGAGATTCTCCATTCTAATTGGTTCTACACAAATTGTTCATATTTTATCTTTATATCAATATTTTATTTTGTTTATTTCGTCATTTTATAATCACTTAAATTTAAAACTAAAAAAAAGTTATTATTAAATTTAAAAGAAACTGTTAGAATGAGTCAAATAAAACTTTGAACTGGAAGATGGTTTGATGGACTGTCACTGATTGTTTAATTGTTAATGCTTCTCATTTTGAGTCCTTTTACTTTGTTTTTCATCTTCGTACAACAGAGGTAAAGAGGAAGAAGATAAAAATAATAACTGAAAAGTGAAAATGATATTTGATATTTAAAATATACAAAACACAAATATAATAATAATAATAATAAATAAAAATAAAAAATTAGACACAATAACATATGTCTTTTCACGTTAATGATAAAAGTAAGGGTCCGATCATTCCTTCATAGCAAAATCAAACCCAAGAATAAATAGAAAAAAAATACTTTTAATATTTAATCAAATAAAATTTAATAAAGTTTATTTAAATATAATAATTTTTTATTAGAGCAAAATTTGAAAACTTGGTTGGGGAAAAAGTTTTCCATTTTTGTTATGTATGAGAGTAGTTTGTTTGGTGCAAGTTTCTCTGCCCTTTATGTCATTTTCATCGCACGGCATGTCCGCATCTTTTCAGGGAAAGTCAGTGTCATTAACATGCTTGGAACAGCATGTCACTGTTCTTTTTTCCCGATAAAAAGTGATGACTATATTAGTCACTTCAGGTAACATTTATTATTAACTTTCTTTTTTCAAAACCAATATTCCTTTTCATAATTTAAAAAGTATAAATTTTGTGACAGATACCTTTCCAAAAGAAATTACCCAAATAAATCTATTGTCAATTTGTTTAGCCCTATAAACCTTTTTATTAATCCTGATAACAACACGCACTTCAATTCTAACCTTCCATTTTATCTTTAAATACAAAAAGTACATCGCAATCGGAATTAGAATTTCGGAGTCCAATTCTAATTTACTTTTTATTTTATTTTATTTCTTTAAGTTATATTAATTGTTAATTTTAATTTAAAACCAAATAGACAAATTTATTTATTAATTAATATATTTGATATAATCCTAAAAAGGATATATAAAGTAATTAATTAATATTTAAAATGCTTTTAACAAGCGTTAAGAGTTTTTAATTAATAATTATTAATATTTTATTTGAATTTTTTTAATTATTAAAGATCTTATAAAAAATAATTATGGGTGATAATAAATAATATTTTTAAAATTAGACAACAAAAATTAAAAAAAATTAAATTTAGTTTTTTTAAAAAAAAAATCAATGATTTTCTCTTTATACCACAGGAATAGTGAAATTTCATCACTTTAGTGACAATTAATTGTTTTTAACTAGAAAATCGACCATCACCTAGATAACATGATCAAGTATGATGGTTAGGAAACTAACAACTAATCTTCTATAAAGTACCATTAATCTTCTCAAAAATATAAATTCTATTTTAAAATCAAAATTAGTTTTACAACCTACACTAATACTAAATTATAATCAATAACACATTAAAATCCCATAAATATATATTATACTAAAAAAAATATACACATCATTAAACTATATTTATTATTTTGACCTATCAAACCCTAAGTTAAAAAACATTAAAGTACATTATACACATTATTAAATTATATTTATTATTTTGACCTATCAAATTTTAAATTAAAAAGTTTTAGAGTACATTATACACCTCATTAAATTATATTTATTATTTTGACCTACTAAATCCTAAGTTAAAAAAACATTAAAATACCTTATACACGACTCTAAATCATATTTATTATTTTGACCTATAAAAAAATTAAATTAGAAAACATTAGAGTACATCATACACATCATTAAATTATATTTATTTTTGACCTATAAAATCCTAAGTTAAAAAACATTAGAGTACATTCTACGAACAAGAGAGAACGTGAGAAGAGAAAGGACCCCCTTCCAACTTTGAATCTCTAATATTTTAGTCTTCACGCGTAAATGGGAACCCGTTGAACATACGCGTAAACTTCGCAAACACGCACTCTCAAATATTGCTTTCGTGGGTTGATGTATGAACAATATTTTTCTTCAATACCAACAAAAACAAAATTAAATTTGCCAGTATAACATCATCCCATACATTTATCGACAGTTTTTTTTTTGGTATAGCTGAAAAGAGAGATAGGGATAACAATTATTTAAAAAAAATATATTTAATTACATAGTATTTTAATTAAATAAATTAAAATATTAATAATTTCATATGTAAATTAATTAATTATAATTGAAACTTAATTTATAAGTGTTCATAATTTAAATTATAATAATATTACATAATTATATTTTTAAAGTAATATAGTATAAACTCGTAATATTTTAGATTTTAGTTTTATTTATTTATTTTAATTCTAATAAATTAAAAAAATATAATAAGGTAGGTAATAGCAGACTAAAAATATCAATCCTCCCACCAAAAAAATACACATAATTTAGAAACATAAAGTAACACAATTAATTATATTACGGAGATGAAAGAAATGGAAATATTTATTATTATTATAATTGAAACATTTATAATTAATTATGTATGTGTTTTTACTTATCTTTTGCTCTTTATAATAATAATCAATAAATAAATAAGAAAAATGTATTTTTAGGGCTTCAACTTTTCGGTGTTTTTACTTTTGACTAGTTTTAGTATTACTTTTTTCACATACATAATAATTGAAGTACTATAATGATAAACCTAAGTCTTATCTACAAATATTTGTAGTAGTTGGGTAATTTATACATTTGATAATTAAAAATTAACATTAAAGTTAAAAGTTATTATCTTATAATTGGGACATCAAACTGAATAAGATTTTTATAACTATTTGTAAGACTTGAAAGCATATCAAATTAATTAAAATTATATAAAGATATCATAATATGAATTTGACATAATAGTTTCCAAACTCTAAATATAATTCTTAATATAATTCCTTCATTCACATTATAGTTAAGTCAAATTCTTACTAAACCAATCATAAATTTTAATGAAGAAATTTTATTCTTTTTGGTTACTTTTACATAAGATTTGGCTTATAAGAATGACCAAGACATTAAATATCACAATATGAGTTTTTATTTTTTGAATTTTCATTAATAAAAACAAAAATAATATTATAAGAATTTGAAAAGGATGATAAGTAATTATTTTTGACATTTCATTCTCATGGTAGATTATTGACCACATATATATGTTTTAAATGTTATAAATTAAATGTAAATACTTAGTAGGTTGTCCGATAAATTAAACATCACTCATATACTAAATGCTTAGCACTCTATTAGCATGGTTCGATTTGTAGGCCAATAACGGTCTATGTGTTTTTTTTGAGAATTTTCATCAACAAAAGCAAACATATTTGCTTTGGAGACATTTTATCGTGTATGGTAGATTATTAGCCATAGTCTTAAATTTTATTAGATTGAATGCTTACAAACATATTTACGAATACATATATCATTCGAAACAAAATTTATTCGAGTTTTACAAGAGAATAGTGAAACAAATAGGTACAGTGCGAAAATGATAAAGTATTTAAAGTAAATGATTGAAACAAATAAATTACTGGAAAGTAGAAGACAAATAAAGTATTTGAATATAAAAAATTCCAATAAAATGGTTGATAGCATTAAATGAACATAATTGTATTCACATATAGAATCTTTAATTATATTTTTTTATATATTAAAAAAATATTAAATAAAAAATAATTTTAAAGACAAAAAATAATTAGTTATTATATTGACTAAATTAAATACTATTATAAGAAAATCATCAAATTACAACTAATTTTAGAGACCAAAATAATTAGTTATTATTAGACTAAATTAAATATCTTTAGAGATTAAAATAATTATTGGTATCTAAATTAATTTCTATTATTAATAAAAATTTATAAAGTAGTTATTAAATTGGTATCTAATAAATTACTAATATTTTAGATTCTAAATTAGTCTCTAAAAGATTAATTGAGACCAATTTAGAATCTAAAATATTAATAGCTAAAACCTTGGTAGCTAATTTAGATACCAATTTAGAAATTATTTTATAAATTTTTATTAATCATAGAAACCACTTTAGATACAAATATTTTTATAAAGTAGTATCTAACTTAACTAATATAGTGACTAATTATTTTTTGTCTCTAATTTTGGTTACTATTTAATAATTTTTTTGTAGTGTACTATTTTATAAATTAAACAATTTTTGTATTAAAGTAGTTTATATTTTAATAAAACTTATAAACTAGTTTCTAAATTACTATCTAACATTATCTACCAAAGTTTTAGTTATTAACTATTTTAGATTCTAAACTAGTTTTTTTTATAGTGACTAATTTAGAATCAAAAGTACTTAGTAGCTAAAAACTTAGTAACTAATGTTAGATACCAATTTAAAAAGTAATTTATAAATATTATAAACTATTTTAGATACTAATAATTTTTAATTTATAAAATAGTATCTAACTTAGTCAATATAATAATTTTTTGTCTATAAAATTAGTTGCTATTTAAGGATTTTTCTTATAATGATAATTATGAACAAATATACTATTTTAAATAAGATTCATCTAATTGAGTGTAGTTGGGTTTTAACTATTATTACGATTAATCTTTGATTTTTAGTCATAGTAGATGGTCTATTCTTATAGTAGATGATCTAATAGATATGTCTGTTACACTGAGGCACAAAGTTTGAAGGAAGAGTATACTGTTGCAAGTGGGATTGATCAATCAAATTTCAAGTTGTCTCTGTAAATCAAAATGAAAAAAAAAATGAGTAAGAGAATTAGAGAATAAAATCTACAATATCTCAAATAGATTTGGAAGCAAATATTCTAGAAAGATAAGAAGAAACAAAATCTGCTACAGAATGAAAACAAAGTTTGAACATTTTGGAAAGTTGAAAAATAAGAATATGCAAACAATATTTAAACCATAATCTAATTTCGAGATTCATGGAACAAATAAACCTATAAAAGGATACAAGCTTTAAAGAGAAGATATCAAGATCCATATTAGAAACACTTTATAAAGAGAGCATCATATTTTTCTTATTTTCTTCTTTGTAATTCTTTTTGTTTTGACTTCGCATGAAAGACTAAACTCTTTTGGGTCGATTCTCTTGTGATTTTACAATGAATTTGAGGTTTCGTGCAATTAAACTGTTATTTTTTAATATCTATAATAGGTTGTGCTAGACGATTTGGTCTTTTTGAGTTCTAATTTTTGTTATTCAAAATGTTTTTGAACGTATGTTGATGATTCAATTATGTTCTCTAATTTGAATTCTTGTTGCATTTTGCTGAACAATCTCTTTTTTCTCAATTCAAGAGGTAAAAAATGAAAAATCTTATAAGTGCATGGAGACGAGTAAGATACTAGATGAATTAGTGAACACATGTTTCATTAATTAGATTCTATTGGATTGATTTATGCATATTTGGTCAATTCGGTCATGTTTGGAGATTGAATGAATGATATATATGTCAACCGATGAAGAATTCATTGTTAAAGAACTTGAGACTCAACCTGCTTTTCATCATCTTACTCTTATTCTTTAAAATAAAACCCTAAACTATTCTTATTATTAACTAACAACTGTTGCAAATAATATTTGAAAACTATCTTAATGAATCTACAATTTAATTTGTTGGGAGATGAATCAGAATTAATTGATCACTACAAGAAAATCATAAAATAGTAACCAAATTTAGAGACAACAAATAATTAGTCTCTATATTAACTAAATTAGATACTAATTTAGAGACTAAAAAATTATTCATATCTAAAATAGTTTTTATTATTAATGAAAATTTATAAAATGGTTTCTAAATTGGTATCTAAATTAGCTACCTAAGTTTTAGCTACTAATAGTTTAGATTATAAATTAGTCTCTAAAAGAGTAATAAAGACTAATTTAGAATATAAAGTAGTAAGTAGCTAAAAACTTGGTAGCTAATGGTTATATACTAATTTAGAAACCATTTTATAAATTTGTATTAATAATAGAAACTACTTTAGATACCAATAGTTTTTTTAGTTTATAAAAGGATCTCTAATTTAGCCAAATAATAACTAATTATTTTGATATTTAAAATTAGTTACTATTTAATAATTTTCTTGTAATGGATTTGACTAGATTTAATTTTTGTTTTTTTTTTCAGTAAACAATATACTATCTGAACATTTTTATTTGGTTAAAATGACATGGATCACTTGTTCATCAATGAACATCTCTCTATCTCTTAGGATTTATATGAGGTGTACAAGTTATAACCTCTATTACATAACAGAAGCCTATGTATAGAGTGTTTAAAGTAAATGATTCAAAGAAAGGAGAAAAGTTAAAGAGAGATAAAATATTCAAACATAAAAAATTCTAATAAAATGGTTGGAATCATTATAATAACTCGTTTGTTGAAGAATATCTTCCTAACTTTGAATTTATATGGGTGTATATAAATTTTAACCTTTATTGCTTAATATGTGCCTAATATTTATAGAGGACGAATTCTTAGTAATCATAACTTTCTAATAATTTTTTTATAATATTAATATTTATTTCTATAATTGATGATATTTTAATTTTTTTATCGATTGTTACCAGACGAGTTAATCTCGGTTCCAATGACCGATCGTCCGAGTCAAAGAACATAAGAAATAAAATAAGTAGCAACAGTTACAAGTAGCGTTGAATGAGTTAATGTACATCCCGAAATATGTGGGAATAATTGATTAATTGAAAGATACACGTTCCTAGTATCAAGGAACTACTATGCATCAGTTAATAACTGATATTCGACCCATCAGGGTCAAGGCCCATAAGTTAATACTATAAATAGAGCCTTCTGTGAAGGAATAAGGTATTACCATTTTATTAGAATACACTCTTAAATCAAAGCACTTACTTGAGCGTCGGTGTACCTTTTGCAGGTAATCCACGACCAACCGAGCATCAACATTTGAAGAAGGAGACTTGAAGTAATTAGGAGATCAGCGACACGTCAGCAATTGTGCGTCCAATCACATGTACTATCTAGCCCCCTCAGCCTATATAGGTACAATTGGCGCCTACCGTGGGGCCGAGGTAGTATTCAATTTTCAGCAACAAGCCACAACCTGCAACGATGGTGTCAACAAGAAATAATACTAACAACGGCTGCATGGAAGATGCACATATAGTTATGATCCAGGCCCTCCAGGCACAAATGGAGGAATTACGGAAAAAAGGTATCGCAGATCAGTTACGGAATGAAGATGATCGACGTCAACATGAGGATGAGATGTCCCTTTTGAAGGAGCAAAATAAAAACCTACAACAACGTCTTGATGGGCGTGAACGGGAAGAGCAATTCCGAGCACCACCACAAACCAATCTCACTCATCAAACTCACCAAAGTTCTAGAAATACTCCTCCCCAGAATGACGAAGAGGACCCAAGATGACATTCATTCACAAACGAGATAATTGACACACCACTCCCTCCCAAATGGAAAGGATTAACCATCAAACCCTATGATGGTTCTACCGATCCAGACGAACACCTAAATGTCTTTAAGACAAAAATTACTCTTTACACAACTAACAAGGCAATATGGTGTAAGGTCTTCCCCACCTCCCTCAAGAAGGACTGCTAGGTTTGTTTACCAGAATCGCTCCTAACTCCGTGGAAAACTTTAAAGTTGTGACAGCAAAGTTCATCACACAATATGCAATGAGTTGACCGCATCACTGATGACTTTTTACGGCAAGTGCACCACGTTTGTTAGAAGTAATAATTGTCCCTAAGGATGGATATCGATCCCACAAGGAACAGTAAATTATCAAGTACAATATTCGCTAAATATAACAACATAACAATAAAAGGAGTTTAGAAGTGATTGTGTTGGCACTGATCAATAAGAAAACAAACAAAGAATTAGTTGCTTCAATTGGAAAAATAGGGATTAGGTTTCATCTCTCCCACTATCATGTATTTTGATTAGCATGTTAATATTGAGTTCTTTGATTGAAATTGATGCTCGTAGAAAATTCATTTATATCGATCTCTCGCATACAAAATCCTTAAGAATGTTTCCTAAATATCGATCCCTCGCATATTTATAAAAACAACTTAGAATCACACTCAGACGTTAATGGCAATTAACATTTCAAGTCTATCCCTAGCACTCAAATATGCT
>Ga0123342_1006256_pt1 | contig 16635 bp, 6 predicted proteins | sample Turbeawhitnodule_FD_89960 | JGI IMG/M metagenome (GOLD analysis project Ga0123342, IMG submission 89960) | Root nodule microbial communities of legume samples collected from Mexico - Turtle bean Mexico white nodule | ecosystem: Host-associated > Plants > Roots > Nodule | place: Mexico: Nepantla... | reverse complement strand
TATTTAACAATAATAGAAAATAATAGAAACTAATTTAGAAACTAATTTTTGTTTTAGTTTCTAAAATGGTCTCTAATTTAGTTACTATTGCAACTAATTATTTTGGTTTCTAAAAATTGGTTTCTATTTGATGATTTTCTTGTAGTGTAACATGGCATTGCAATGATTTCAGATCACTCCACAGGCACTTGGGCTTCGTTTTCTCTCTTTTGCTTTTTTGGGTTTGGAAGGGCTCATGATTTCTTTTGTAAAATTAAGGCAAAAATTAGTTTTGTAATTTAAAACAGCTCGGACATCAGTGTTGGGGTTATGCAGTACTTGGTGTATAATTGTTATGTTTAGATGAGGTGGAATGCTAAAGAAGCCTAGGCCTAATGTATCTTAGGTGGTAAGGTTTTCTTGGTTCTTGTATAAGAGTTGAGACACCCCTAAACTGTCCCTTTTTAATTTATTTATTTATTCATTGATGATAAAAAGAAAACTCTAACATGAGCAATATGTTTTATTACTTGAACATTCATGGTGGCGCTTAAACAACATTGATCGATATACATAACGACGATTCACCGCTTGGACGTCACTAAAGCAGTAACCCATTGTTTAGTGATATCAACCTAAAAATAGAAATTACAACATTTCCATTTCAATAGATATTCTACATTTTTAATTACTTCAAACCACCAATTTAGACACTCAATATGACTATCATATCTTGTTACTTTTAAAACCATATTCTAAACTATTACGAAGTGGACTTTAAGCCTAACTCAACCCCATAAAACCGGCTCAATGAGGTGAGGTTTGCACCCACTTATATACAATGAAAGGCTCTAATCTCTTTCAACAATTATACACATGTATAATCGAATTCTCACATGCACACTACTTTTGATATCTTTATTTCAATATTCAAAATGGAGTACATAATAAAATATGTGTACCATGTTTTTTATGGCCTCTTAGATATCTGTAGGTTTGTACTATGGTATGTTTGTTACTTAAATTATTTTTCCACATGAAATAAATTCTTATGAATTTACCAAACTTTCATAAAATTACGTAAACTCTCAAACCTTGACTCGAGTTTAATTTGATTTAGACTTTTATTTCACTGTTCATTTGACTTTGTAATCTTGTTCTTGATTTTCTTGTCTATGCAAAAGTAATATTTATATTAAATAAATTAAGAAATTTGTTATGACTTATATTATAAGTAAGGAAAAAATATAGATAAATAACAGTAGGTCACTTATAATATGTCCAACAGCTTTAAATTGATATGATTTTTATAATAAAATCTATCATTAATACTAACAGTTATATATTATTTATATAATATGCATTATTATTATTTAAATAGGTCAATTTGATAGACTTGAGTGATTTTCAAAAGTTCAAAACTTGACCTTTCTAATGGGAAAAGTTTGGGAGGATACTAAGTGATAGAATCCAATTGTTTCAACCTCAAACACACTGAAAAAGTGTGGAGAAATGAGGTTGGTGAGGTACACAAACTTTACATGAATGAAAATATCAGTTCTCATAACTCATAGCATTATTATAATCCATGTCTTTTGTGATAGCAACATGTTGTTTTGTCTTTCTTTATTGCATCTACATCCACTAGTAATAAAGCAAACATTTTTTAATTCTCCATGAGCATTTGGGTTAGTGACTATGTTTGCGATAAAGTAAGAGAGGAGAAGTAGTCAACCAGGAAGCAGACGGTGGGCTCGAGGAGAGACACCACAATTGTTGGGACTCTCACCCTTCTTCACAGAATCACCTCTTTTCTCATTCATGCAAATCATGCCAATCACATAAACATGTTCAAAATTTAAAACAATACAAATGCTAAAAAAAGGTTAATTCACTTCATTACTGTATCTTCAGTTTTAAATTCATAAGCTCCATCATGATCAATCCACTTCAACTTGTGTAGTTACAAAACTATTTAATCTGGTTCAACTTTATCACTTATCCATGGGTTACACATTTTAAATTAAAAAGTCTTTAATTAAATGTGTTTTTTTTTAATATTTTTAATATAATCACACATGAATAAAAATAAGTAATTTATGTTTAGATATAATATTTTAAAATTCTCAGAAAATGTAAATATATGTTGAATTTATTGTTTTTAATTCAAATTATTTAATTTTTAATTTTTTTGTTTGGATAATACCCTTTAAAATATTTATTAATTTTTATATGTTGAGATAAATTATTTTAGTTTTCACCAAATATAAAATACAAAATTTATTACTTAATCCTACTTATATCAGAAAAAAATAACACGTTATTTAATTAAATATTAGTTAAGAAAATTTTATTAATATTGATTGATAAATAATTCAAACTCATTCTAACTCACATCATTAAAAAATAAATAAATAATATCAACTAAATATAATATTTATTGATGTTAACCTAAAAATTTGTGTTTGTCATCAGAAATCAATTTTTAAAAATAAAACAAATTAATATAGTAAAATTTATTCTTAATAATTTAATATTAAAAGAAAAATTTTAATCGAAACCAATTCTAAAAATCATTTCTAAAATTTCTTTTTCAAATTTTAAATCTAAAATTATAGTTTCATATTATAAATACAAATATTATGAATAAACCAAATTACCACATGATATAGAACATATAAACTCACATTCAATTATAGACAAAATAATAATTCAATGTTTCATAATAATAACCCGTAATTATATAAATTTTCCTTTTTATCTCTATTCCTTCATTCTTTTTAATTAAGTATCCAGAGTGTGTATTTTGTTTTTGGTCTATTTCTAGTTTATCAATAATTTATTTCATGTAATATATTTTTGTTAATTATATTTAAGAATGAGGTCTGTTAAGAGTTGTAGAATGCAGAGGTTTTATGGGTCCCAAAAGCATCCACCAATCCCAAAGTTAACTAACTCCACAAAGCCAATTGCGGCAAATAACACAACAAATGTGAGGAGTTTGTTGGTTTGTTTTTATTAAGAAAAGTGCTATTTTTGGCAATGTCATCTCATCTCATTTCAATATAGACAACAGAGGCATACATGTAAATTCATGTATTCTTTTTGAGTGTTTGAAAAGAATCTTAAAATGAAATATTGTATGATTAATAATATTATGTTTTAGATAGTAATATAAAAAAGAAAAAAATTGATTAAAGGAAGAAAAAAAAAAGTAAAAATAGAATGTTTGGGTGGCGTTAGTGAATGGGTGCAGAAGTGTTTGGTGAAATGTTTGTGTTGTGTTTTTGGTTTCCCTTGGCAGTTGAGTCCCCCCAGGCAGCCCTCACATATTTTTCCAAAAAAGATGAGAGAGAAAGTGTTTAAGGGTCACAGTCAGAACCATAAATGAAGGGGGGCTTTTGATGGGAACAAAACAACCCATCAAGCATGTGATGTGTGAAGTCTAAAATGTGAGCAATTACTTCTTTCTTTTCTTTCTTCTCTTTCTTCCCTATTCCTACATTCACTGTCACAAGCCAATAAGCCTCACACTCCCTCCCCTCAAATAATATTTATTTGTGGTTAAGAAAAAAGTAGAAGGGAAAAATGTCACGCGTTGCTTGCTTCAGATAAAAGAGATATGGAGTGCCAGAAAATCTAGCAAGTCGTCAATAAACTTGACGCTTCAAATAATCCAAACTACTGACCATATCATATCAAACTCATCACATGCACTTAGGTTTTTGGTCCCACTCCTCCTCCTCTTGTCTCTTGTATCATAAATATTGATATAAATAGCAGAAACATTATTTTATCATAAAATAATCAACTTTTCATGTCATAGATTCACAAACCAATGAGATGCAAGATGTGCTCAGATCAATTCACTGCTACCACTACCTTCTTACTGAATCATGCTTCCCTTCTTTCTTCCTCTATTACTATGCTACCAACACTATTTTTCTTTTCTTACACTTTTTTTTATAGTACTTGGTTATTTCACTATGTGAAAATTAGAGAAATGATTAAAAATAAAAAGGTCACTCTCAAGTAGAAACTTCAGCACTGTGGAAAGATAAGTTTTATGATTTTTTTTTTTAAATATGTGGCAGGATATTAGATGTTAATGTCAATGGATATGAGAGAAATTCCTTTGATAGGTATAAAATGACAACAGATTTTTCTTAAATCATATTTATAGTTAACTCAAAGATATTTTTCTAATGTTAAATATTCAAAGAGGATGATTTGGTTCCAATGAAAATCTGCTCACTAAATATTTGTAACTATGTAAATACAGGAAACAGAGTTATATTTATAGTGAATATTGGATGACAAAATAAACTAAAGTGTATGTGCTTATTTTGCCAACGAACCAAACTTGTAAGTTAGACATTCCAATCCATCGTACTAAGAAATAATAGAAGAACTACTGAAAAGGTTATGTTTAACTGATCTTGATCATAAACACTATTATGTTGTATTTCGGTTCAAGTTCCACTCGGTTAAATGATAATAAAATAAACATAGTAGAACTCAGTTTTACCTACCTACAATCTAATTAAGTAGTCAAACAAAAAAAATCTATCTTCGCTTAAGAAACTATGTTCACTTAAAGCCAAGTTACATCTGCAAAAAAAGTAAAATAAATATGAGAACTTAAGAGTTATGTTCCTACATCACAATATTATTCCATTGTCTCTTTATGTTGTCACATTGTTATGTTTTCTTAAAGTCAAGTTACATCTGCACAAAAAAGTAAAATAAATATGAGAACTTAAGAGTTATGTTCCTACATCACAATATTATTCCATTGTCGTCTCTTTATGTTGTAACATTGTTATGTTTTCTTACCCCTTACTTTATGGTTGGAAGGTCGACATCGTCGAATGTTATTCATCATAGTTAAACTCAAATTACGATATCTTAAAATATCATTAGCTAACATGCTAAATTATATGGAAAACATTATTAAGGTATAATTGAGTCTTCTTTTAGGGCCTACGCATAGGCCCATGACAATATATAAGGATCCAACAAAAAAGTATAAATAAGAGAGACATTCAAGAGACACAAAGTAACTTTTTTTAATTCTTACATCTATAGATTTTACTCATATTGACTTGAGTATCGAAGCATCTTTACAGGTATACCCGTCATTGATGAATACGAAAGGACCATAACACCTAAAAACCGAGAAGACTGGAAGCGGACGAAGAAGAAGTTACTTCAGGAAGAATCTAACCTTGTAAGAACATTTTACATTTCTACTTAGAAATGATAAGCATTTATCCACTCTCGCATCTAGTTTTCCCACTAGTTGTGTTTAATGAGAAAATCATATTTATTATTATTAATAATAATATTATTACAATAGACAATTACGATGGAAAGGAAATTTCATGCTATTTTTAAATTTAAGAAATAAAATAAAATTAGTGAAGAGAGAAATATTAATTATCAAAAAATTATTTAAACTTTAATTTTATATTTCTTTAAAATTTATCATTATAAAAAAATCATTAAATAATAAACAAATGTAGAAATAAAAAATAATTAGTCACTATATTAACTAAATTAGATACTAATTTAGAGACTAAAAATTTATTCATATCTAAAGTTGTTCTATTATTAATAAAAAATTATACAATAATTTATAAATTTGTATCTAAATTAGCTACTTAAGTTTTAGCTATTAATATTTTAGAACCAATAAATAAAATAAAATAATTTTTAAAAAGGAATTAATAAATTAAATTAAATTGATAATTTTAATTTTGGATGCATAAAAAAATAAATGCATTGGTTGTAAAAAAAAATATTTTTAATATTTAAAATAGTTAGAAATATAATTATTGAAGAAATAAATAAGTTTTTAAAAAAATAAGAATAAAAGTAATAAGGACGTGTCCCAACATTACTGGAGAGCGTCCACTTCTCGTCATTAATTATGTTTCATTTCGCATAAATTATTTAATTTACCATTAAAGAAAATATTAAATGAATGATCATCTCTAATTTATTTTCCTTTTTTATGTTCAACATATACTATATCATTTCTATAATTAACAACAATTCACAACTAATAAACATTAAAACATTTAAAAACAATTCACATTTATGTTATTTAAATATCATGTATTGTCTTTTTTTCACTTTTAACTAATATATAAATTTTATTTTAATTAGTATTCACCACATATTTCATTTCTTTAAATTTTTTTAAATTTATTTATAATTAAATATGATTATATAATATTTATTATTATAATTTATGACACATTTATATATAACTCATTATTTACATAATCTTTCAAAATTTAAATATAATTTTTTTCTTAATTTTTATTTTAAAATTATTTTCTTATTAAACCTAATAATACATTTATTCACTTAATTTTTTTTATTACATACATATCATGAATAACTTAATTTTTATTTATAATTTCCATTTATTTAATATTTTTTTATAAAATATCCAAACAATTTTATTTAATTTTTACTATTACTTATTTTAATATCTTTTTTTTTAAAATATCAGCATTTAATTTGGTACCAATATTATAATTTTTTCATCCAAATTTCATTATAAAAATATATTTACAAATGTATTATAATTTATTCTCCACAATTCAAATTTACTGTAAAAATACAAAAAAAAAGCAAAATAATGTTACAATTTTATATTTATTTTATCCATAATATTTGCTTATATCAAAATACCAATAAAATACATTATTTCATTCTCTTTGTATTGATATTTTTTCATAAATTTTTACATATTTAATTTTAATTTTCAAATTTCAAATCTTTTTCTATTTCAATTTTATAAATATTTAAATTCACTAAAAGAAATAATACAAATGCTACAATTGAGGCTTAAAAATGAGAAGAAAAAATAAATACTAATTTATGTTTATAGTTCTTTTATGTTGTTGTAAGGTTTTATTTTTTATTTTCTTTATTCTTAAAAAAAATTAAATTTTAAACTAAACATTTTTAATTTATTAATTTTTATTTTGTAAAAACTAATTTCTTTCTTCAATAATATTATTTCTAACTATTTTAAAAATTAAAAATATATTTTTTACAACCAATATATTTATTTATTTTAATGCATCCAGAATTAAAATTCTCAATTATTTTTAATTTATTAATTTTTTTTACTTTTGAAACGTGCTAGATAGGGAAATAAAAACAAAAGGGTGCTAGATAAGAAAATAAAAACTAAACAATGCTAGAAGGAAAAATAAAAATGAAAATAGTGATATATGAGGAAAATTCTCGAGAAAAGAAGGTAAAAACATGAAAGGCTCATAGTAAAAGAATGATGCATAAATATGGTGCAAAAGTTTGTTACATTTTATTATGAAAACAATGCTCAAAATATATGCAACTCATTATGTAAAGAAAATGATAAAGGAGAATAAAAAAAGAAATACAACTCATATGAGAGGTACATAGTGCATATTTACATCTCATACTACAACATCTTTCATTGCATAATATGACTCTGTATTTCTATGTGATTGGGCTGGAATTACTAGTTTGTTTGGGTTATTGTGTAGCATTCTTTCAACCCCTCACAAGATAGAGGTTTGAAGATGTAAAGAAGCTCCAACTTGGATAAATTGGAGTGAAATAATTGTGGTGGAAGAGTTTTAGTGAGGATATCTGCTAACTTTAGACAATAGGTTGAGAGAGAAGATTGAAAAGTCAAGACATAATTAAGGTATTGCAACATTTCCATGTTGCATATAGAGGATCAATGGGTGCAGGTTCAGTAACATCACCAATGAGAAATTCCATTTTGTTTTCAAAGATTAAAGTTGTATGAATGGCTCAGGACCACAAATAATAATTTAAGCCACCGAGGACATAGGTAATGGTTACAAAACTGGATCCTTCACTGTGATGAATGTAATAAGGGTTGGAGGGATGAAAACTAGGATTTGTAATCCCGTTGTCAAGGGAAATTTCAGGATCAATATGAGTGTGAATGTCAAACATGGAAAGGTATTTGCATCCAAAAGGAGTTCTGATTCATGGGAGAAAAAAAGGTAAAAACACAAAAGGCTCATAGCGACATAATGATGCAAAAGTTTGTTACATTCTATTGTGAAAATATTGTTCATAATATATACAACTCATTGTAAAGAAAATGACAAGGGAGAATAACAGGAAAAATATATGTCATAGAAGAGGTACAACCTCATTCTTTTTTCAGAAACCTGTAGTTTATATTTATAGTTGACATCACATAATATGATTATGTATTTCTATGTAATTGAGATGAAATTATTGATTTGTTTGGACTTTCATGAAACCTTTTTTTACATAATATTTGAAATTATTGATTTGTTTGAACTATAATTATTATTTGGTTTCAAATAGCAAGGACATACAAATTTCAATTTAACTAATATAGAACATTAAGAACCCGTCACTACAAGAAAATCATCAAATAGAAACCAATTTTTAGATACCAAAATAATTAGTTGCAATAGTAACTAAATTAAAGACCATTTTAAAAACTAAAAAAAAAATTGGTTTATAAATTAGTTTCTATTATTGTTAAATAGTTTATAAATTGATATATAATTAGCTACCAAAGTTTTAACTACCAATTATTTAGATTCTAAATTTGGTAGAAAAACTTTGGTTGTTAAGTAGATACCATTTTAGAAACCATTTAATAATAATAAAAAAACTAATTTAAAACCAAAAATTTATTTAGTTCATAAAATAATTTATAAAATTAATTTTTATTTCATGATTATGATTTTGTTGTAGTGCCTAGCTAATAAACATTTGGTCCCAAAAGTATGAAAAAAAGTGTACAAAGGTGTATAGCAATGTAATTTTATTTTGTAATTTTTTTAATCAAATCACCTTATTCGTTCTGAGACCTTTTATTTTCTTTAGATAACAAATATCAATAATTTAATATACTGGAACTATAGAGTTTCTATTATCTTCTAATAAATTAAACTCTTGTTATTATTCCTCATCTCTTACAAGTGTAATTGACATCTTGCTAATTCAAGTACGATGAACTGATGTTAACAGTAATACTTAAATACTTAATGAAGTTTAAAGACGTGTGTGATAGTTGACTTTCAAAAGTTTGGTGTAATTAAGTAAACTACCAACTATTTTTTGGATCAATTATGGTTTTGTGGGCTGATGATACCTTTTACTAGCTTTACGAACACTAACTTAATTATTACAAAATTCATCATGTGGAAAACAAATTAAGAAAGTGAAAGCAAATGTGACCGCAGGAACCAGTCTTTAGTGAAAAGAACAAGAAGAGGAACCACCATTTGGTTTCAATCATTCTTTCTACTTTACAACATTGTTAGGCAGCATGCAGAAAATATAATGTGAGAGAAAAAATAATTATCCCCACTTTCACTGCATTTAAAACCGTGTACTTGTGTTTAACCAATTCTTAAGAAAAGAAATAAGTATATTAGGATACAAAACCCCAACTATACTCTGCACTTAACGTTTGTTTGTTTTCAAATGTTCATTGACAGTAAGATACTAATACTATTTTCATTCACTCCTTGTCATCACTAACTTTGCTTTTTCTCATTCACAAACATATAGTAGACACCATGAAATGATATTGGGAGTGTCACCACCTACCTAGCTCTTTATGTGTAATTTATAGCTGAGGGGAAAAAAAACGTGGTTATAAGGTAAACATATTTTTTTTCTTATATGTAAAATAATTGTATATTACCAGTGAAGCATAATTATATATGCCATAAATTTAAGAACTTTATTATAATTATCTTAAAATTTATATTAATTATGACGTGAGTTACATAGTACAAAAATGAAGATAGTATTTTTTTTGTTTAATCATTGATGAAAAATAGAAAAAAAATGGAAACAAATAATTTTGTAAAGTTGCCAAATTGTTGATCTTTATCCACTTTATAGCATTCGTCTGTCCAGCTTAACTCCCTTGGCATTTAATCTTTAAAAAATTTGATTTGCTTTAGTTTTCCACATATTGTACGGGTTGAACAGATCAATAAAAAAAATTATAACAAAATAAATAAAAAATCATTTTTAGAATTTATTATATGTATTTTAAAAATAACAGTCCATAAAAATTAAAACTTCATAAATAAATAAAAATTACATGATTAAAAATATCACACTAACTTATTTTTCTATTTTCATAAATTAAATTTTATATGTCAACTACAAAGTTTTTTCAACTTTTTAACCTATAAAATCTTCAAGTTTTAATATTAATTTTTAATTGAGATGATTTTTTTTAAGTGAGCTAGTGTATCAGTCTGACCCACCAAGTTTCCTGATGAGTCAGATTCTAGTTCTTAATCATTTACAAAACTCATTTAATTTTGAGCTGGATTTAGTTTTACATATGAAGTAGTTTTAAAAGAAGCACACAGAGGCATTAAGGATCCGCTTTTCAATGTCTGAATATAGAATATATCATCATATAATTAGAAAGAGAAATAATATTTTATTAGAATAAAATAATTTTAAAATTATATAAATCAAATTACAGTTGTATAAATTAAATCACAATTATAAATTTATGGATTTTAATTTATAGTTATCAAAGTAATATTTTTTTTTTCTTTTAATACCAAAATCTGGACATATCTGAACCAATTTCTTTTATATATTTGAAGTAGTATACACTGACTAAAACATTTAATTCCAGATTGAAGTCCTTGTTCACTATTCAGTATGCATTACATTCAGATTTGGTTGCACGCGTAAGTACGTACACATGCATCACTTAACCACGCCTCTAAATACTGTAATAGTAATAAACCCATTCTGTGAACAAAAGGGAAGAATCTTTTTATTAGATCATCAAATTGATTGTTATGGTTCCAAAAGCGCAGAGTATCATTTTCGTTATTAAATTCCTTAAACATTATATTCAACTTTGTGTGTTCTCTATTATCTACTGTCACCATTTGACTCGGTTAATACTGTGTGGAGTATAATTTGGGCGGGGTTGTAAGTGCAAGTAAATGATTAGTTTTGAATTTCTACAAAATCTCGTTCTGTTTCGTTTTCCTTTTCTAATTGGTGTTTGAAATCTTTGACGTGCATAATGATGGTTTCTTGATGTTTTCAGGTTGTAATTTTAGTTTATGCTTGCTTTCGTTTGGTTAGGTAAGTGGTTCTAGTTATTTGTGTATCTTTGTATAAGAATTGAACAATTTTTAAAGTGATTTTCATTTATTTATTGTTTATTGTTGATAAAAAAAAAGTCACCAATTTCTTGCCAGTCCACTTGTCCCTAAGAAATTTTATCTTTTAAAACCCCTCCAATCATATAGTTTAATTATATATGTTCCTTGCATCTAAAAAAAAATGACAACCAAAAATATGAAAGATATATTTTGTTGGTTGAGAACATAGTTCATGTGTTAATTTACCTTATCTTTAGGAATTTCTACAAAATTTTGAAGTTGCCTAGATTGGACAAGCAGGTTATTATTAGTACCATACATATACAATTTGGTGTAGGGCAAGCTGAAAGTGACAGGCCAAAATAGTAAAATTGAAACACCAATCTTTTGCATAAACCCTCCTTTTAATTATTTTTTAACATGTGCTTACTCGTCATAATGCTAAAATGAAACACCTATATATCTCTAATACTTATATTCCTCCATTTGAACTCAATTTAAAGAGTACAAAGTTGTATTGAGGTAATTATTAGAAGACTTTAAGGACAAATGAAAGTTCGAACATAGATTGAATATAAGAGATGCCTGTGTTTCCCACTAATTGCTTATTGGGACTAGGATCAAGTTTGGGATAGAAAAAAAGAAAAAGGAGGCTAGCTAGGTTGAGAACCTAGCTAATAATTAGTTAATGACTGAACATTTTGGTGCAGCTACCTTTCCAATTATTATTTTCCTTTAGCTTGGTCCTTTCTTTCCTTTCAAATTAAATTAAACTTTGACCTATAGTCAAGTCATTTTGGGGTTCAAAGTAAGATGCCATCTATGCACTAGGCCAATACCTGCTTGCACTAGAAAAAAATACATTATTCACAGTAACATTACACCAACGTTAGTTATTTATAGGTCTGGTTTATCACCCTTAGACATTAGGTTGTAGGAACACTTGCTATTATTATTACATCTTCATTAAAAAAATGTCATATTCTTCATTAAGCATCTTTCTATCATATTTCGACATTAATAGTATCCCTAAATATCTTATTATTATCATAATTTTGGATTAAATTTACTTTTACACCTTATAATTATGCTTTACTCTTACCATTTTAAAATAACTTAATTTCTTTTATTAATTTTGTACTAGTGAAGTTGAATAAGTGAGTTTTACAAGTGAGATCCAAGTCAATTCCTAGTTAACTATGTCATTAGTATTCTTTAAGAAAATACTAAGTTAGTGAACTAGTGAGGAGTTGAATGAAACCATGACCCACATAACAATGAAAATTGTAATCTATCATCGATTATTTATGATTTTTGTTTGGAATATGATCTTCAACTTTTTTAAAAGTCATCGTTGTTCGTCTAATACTTTTCAGATCCTAACAATGTCTGAATTTTAGAGATAGAAAGAATATCTTTAAAAGATTTTCTAATATTTAAGTAAGTTAAAAGAACATACATTTATCTGTAAAATATTTTTTATTTATAAAATCTATTGTGAACATTTGTTCAATGATAAGTTCGAATTTTTTTGAAGTTAATTTGCCCATAGTGCTACTTAGTTAATTAGCTAATCAATCACCTCTTTTATTAATAAGTATTATGATTTTTAACTAATGTATGTTATTTAATGTGAATTACATCCCTATATTAGCTTCAAGTCAATTTATATGTTGATCTAAATTTTTTTTTTTATAAAGTTTTTGTGTTTGGCATCACTATGCAACTTGACACCTCAAGAAACAACAATCATCTGCCATCACATGAAAAAAAATATTATTAAAAAAAAAAAGAAAGAAAATACAAAAATATGGGGGGACTAGACCAAAACCCATATGTTAAAACAAACGATACATAGGTAGATTATACTTATTCATAAAGAATTCTAAGAACAGACTAGTTGGGAGTCTATTATACCAATGAAAGGATTCTCTATGAATAAATCCTAAATTAGCCAACTTATCAGCACACGCATTCCCTTCACGAAAAATATGAGTTACCCTAAACCTGATTATCCCACGAAAATTAAGACAAGTATTCCATCGATTTTAAATTATAAAGTCTATTTTTTTTTACCTTTTAATTCTTAATTGGTCTTTATTTGAGCTGAGATTGGATAGTAAGAATCCATTTGAGCCACTCTGGACAAGATCCAAAACAATTCACATGAAATAATATTATTTGGTATAGTTGCATTTAAATGTTAAAATATGACAAAATCATGCAATGCAATATGATATAAGAGATATTTTACTGGTCTCCTTAAGGAAATCCTATTCATTTCCTAATTACAATATAAAAAGTTCATTCTAGATACAATAGAGGTGTCTCAAGTTAGAGAGACAACCCAAATACTCAGGAAAAATCACTCTAACCCTACATAAACTTTTCTTTCCAGCAGGAACAAATCAAGTTATTTTAAAGGATAGGAAGATTATGTGATATCAGAGTGAAAATACTTTTTCTTAAAATATGAGAGTATGAAACATAATTTATGGATGTGAAAAAGATGTAAAAGGAAATAAAGGAGGAGAATCTGCAGAAGGTGAAGTTGCATTGGATGGAGAAGAGAGGTTGAGGTTGTGGTTGTGAGAGAGAGTTGAAAAGAGGAGAATGAAATAAGTTGTGGCATTGGTCGTGGGCCATAAGATAGGAGTCTTTCTTTAAATCAATCATAGGAGGTGACCCTTGAAAGTGAAACCAGCACTGCCCACTCTGCTCCTACCAGAATTCTCCAAAGTTTTCAACTCTCCAAATTAAAATACCCAGATAAAGTTAAGGATCACATGTGAGATTACAATGTCACTTCTCACTAACTTTTTAAGATTACCATGCCATACCCTATATGCACGCACAACTTCCAAAACAAATGCTTAATCACAATCTTAGCCTCCCTCTTCTTTCTTCTACTTAACTCTTTTATATTCAATATTTTATATTATCACTTAACATTTACAAAATTAATCTAGGATTAGAACACTAGCACGCAATGTAACCAAAATTTCAAAATTAATATTAATTACCAAAACAAAATACTGTTATAGATAAATATAGATTTATAATGGTAATAATTCAAGTTTCAAGTTTTACAAATTAAATAGGACATTTGATTAGACATCAAAATACACCATATTCAATATATATACGCTATACATTATCGATTGACTTAATAATACATTAATTATTTTCTTTAACCTTTTCAATAATAAAAAAAAGAGTCTATCCTCAACTCTCTCTTTTTTCATTTAAATAAATTGTAATATGTTCTATCCATACCAAAGGAAATGCAGTATTGGTTTAGGTACTCAAAATTTGCTTAAAGCTATTGTATATAATATTATTTTTTGTTAAATTAAATCGAATTGTTATAAAATTTTAATTTTAATTTTAATTTAGTGACTCTGAGTGTTTGAAGCCTCCGTGACATATAACATAAAATATAAAATAAAAAATCACATTATTGATTTTTTTTTTCTAACACTAGCGAAGATTAAATATGTCAATTATTTAGGTAAAAGAAAAATAAAATAAAATTGAGAAAGCACGTGAAAGTTATAAAGATTCATATTGAATCATCAAATATTATATAAATCATTATTACTTTTTCTATTAAATACAATTATAAATATTTAATTCCATATTATCTAACTATTATTATAAAGGTAAAACTACAATCATAAGATATTATCGTCTATATTATAATTATTCAACAAGATCATTAATATATATATATGTAAATTACACTGAGAAAAAAAATTCAATGTTAGATTGAAAACTTCTTTTATATAAATCACATTTAAAAATATTAATGTTAATATGAAATAATTTAATGTCTTATTTGTATAGATTAAAACTGATATAATACATACTTTTAAAAATATACTAATACATAAATTATTTGATTACTTTGTTATTTGTTATTGTTGTTTGCTTTCGCATATAATGACTATCATTATCTACGGAATAACTTATTTATAATTATTAGGTGCATTATCTACAACTATAACTATAATTTGCATGTAATGATTAGGAACATTACTTATATAATATAATATGTGTATGTTATGTTGAATCTACTTACGTATCTATATAATAGTCTGTATGTTGATATAAATATATAAATAATTTAATTACTTTATTATTGTTATTTTATTTTAACAAAATTTGACCTAGATATAAAATTACAATTTTTCCGTGTAGTTGACAAAATTCACTTTTATATATCATAGCTAAAGGTACTAATGGTTTACTATTTGGTAACAGTTAAATTCATCAATACATCCGTAAAACTTTTACCAAGTGTTACTGTTAAATATTATAGCTAAAAAAAATTACTAAAATTAAATAAAAATCAATTTTAGATATTAAAAATAATTAGTTACAATATTAATTAAATTATATATTATTTTAGAAACTAAAAGAATTATTGATATTTAAAGTAGTTTCTATTATTCATAAAATTTATAAAATAGTTTCTAAATTGGTATTTAATTAGCTACTAAGATTTTAACTACTAATTACTTCAAATTCTAAAGTTGGTTTCTATTTAATAATATAGATACCAATTTAGAAACTAGCTTATAAATTTTATTAATAATAGAAACTAATTTAGATACAAATAATTTTTTTAGTATTTAAAATAACATCTAATTTAATTAATATAGCATTTTACTATACTTGATTATACTTCTTGGACTGTTGGTACAAATTCTTTTATTAATTTATGGAATGATAAATGGTGTGCTTCTACTTCTTTAGCAAATATGGCAGGATTATCTGATGGTGCTAGTATTCCGGATACAGTCTCTCAGTTTTGGACAGGTGGTGATTGAAATATTTCATCGTCTTTACAACAGATGCCTCATCTTTTTAGTCATATCATGGTTAGGGTGGAATAGGATATTCCTAGTTGGATTCTAGATGAGTCTGGTCGTCTCACTCTTAAATCAGCTAGAACTTTTTTCTCGGAACCAGGGGTTTCCTGTGGTTGGGGTAAATTTATTTGGTCTTCATATATTCCGCCTTCCAAAACTCTTTTCCTTTGGAAAGTTTTTCATGGGTGGCTTCCTACAGATCAACATATTCAAAATAAAGGTCTGCATATTTGTTCTTGTGTACGCTTTGCGAAAAGCACGAGGAATCTATTCAACATTTATTTTTTGAATGTGCTAATGCTTTGCGTATTTGGAGTTGTGTTCGACACATTTTTCCTACTTATGATTTTTCTAATAAGGATGATCTTCTTTCTTTTATTAAGAGTGATGGTAGTCCGTTGGTTAAATTGGTTAAGCTAGATGTGATAACTTTTTCTATTTGGATGATATGGCGTGTGAGGAATTATACTCATTTTCAAGATAAGATTGAGGTTTCTAGGGCTATTTTGGTTATTAAAGATTTAACTTGTCTAGTGGGTAATTCGTCTAAAGCTTCAATGAAGAATGATATGTTCGATTTCAATGTGCTCAAGTTTTTTGGT
>Ga0123342_1006255_pt1 | contig 16636 bp, 9 predicted proteins | sample Turbeawhitnodule_FD_89960 | JGI IMG/M metagenome (GOLD analysis project Ga0123342, IMG submission 89960) | Root nodule microbial communities of legume samples collected from Mexico - Turtle bean Mexico white nodule | ecosystem: Host-associated > Plants > Roots > Nodule | place: Mexico: Nepantla... | reverse complement strand
GAAGGAAGAGGGTTCAAGATGTGTCAAAATTTATGAGCATTTTTTTCTTTGGAGTCGAAATATAAAAGAGAAAATGAAGTGGATGTAACCGGTGAAAACTGCTCCTTCCGAAGTGGATGTAACGGGTCCTTTTCAACTACTCCTGAAACCCACTACTCCTATGTAACCGCTCAGTAATAATGGAAAATGACAAAATGACAATATACTCAAGAATTTTCAAAATTGCTCACGGCCACTACTCACTACTCACTTTCCTAATATTTATTTCTCTCTCATCAAACAGACACTCCTCTCATTATGCAATTAATTTTCAAAATAAATTATCTCTTTAAATTCAAAACAGTTGCTCGATTTATTTCAAATATTTTTTAAATTTATTTCTCTCTCATAATTTTAACAGATACTCCCTCTTTTTAGCAATTCATTTTCAAAAATAACCCATCTTTTTTAATTCAAAACCGCTCCTCCATTTATTTTAAATATCTTTAAAAAGAAGGAAATGACGCAATACCCAAAATAATGAAATAAAACTAAATATTAATCTAAGGATAAAATAGGAAGAAATTTGAGAGCAGTTAAAGAGGGAATCCCCTTTATATATAGGTATAGATATATCAATACTTTTTAACATTATTTTTACGTTATATTATATATAAATGATTTTATATTTTTTTATTATTTATGAATATTCTATATTATATTATACATAAATAATTTTTTAAGATGTTATAAATATTTTTTTAGTATACATTTTTTAATCTTTTGAATATTTTGTTATGATATTATATATGAATATTTTTATATTATATTATTATATTTTTTTCGGTTTTAGTTGTATTTTTGCATTATATATAAATGAATATTTTTATATTATATTATTACTTATGAATATTTTATATTATATTATATATGAATATTTTTTTAAGATGTTATACATTTTTTTCTATTATATTCTTTTAGTTTTATGAATATTTTGATATGGTATTATATATGAATATTTTTATATTATATTATTATATATGAATTTTTTTTTCTATTCACTTGCTCCACTTATCATATAACTGTTTTTTAAACTTGCTTCGTTATAGTCACACTCACTTGTTGTGGCAACTAGATAAAGTTATTTACAATATTTAGGGTATATGCTTCAAGTCTCCAACTATAATAGAGAGAGATGTGTGACATTAACATAGTAGGCTTTTTTTGGCTACATGTTAAATGCACTAGGAGAGCATAGTATCTAACAATGTGCGCAATTTACACCCAATGAGCTCTTGAATATGAGCATCATCCCAAGTGTTAATCCTACTTTATCCCGTAATGATACCAACAATTTCACATTTAATATTATGAAGCATTTCCATTGGTAAGTAGTTTTCTAGTACTCTAAAAATTGTTTGTATTTTCAAGAATCATCCTATTAGAATTTCATGGCATCTCATCGCCTTTCCGCGAATACGTCCCTATTGCGGCTCCAAGAGAAACATGTTACTAAAGATGTATGAGAATGTAATGAAAGACTGTTGAGACCCAGAAGACATGCAATCTGGGTACTAAAGCATGAGGACATACTTGATCAACGAGTCAAACACTTAATTGATCATTCTGGTTTTGGACATTTGTTAAAATTTAAGAACATTAACTTCAACCACCTATTACTTACAACATTAGTGAAAAGGTGGAGAACAAAGACTCATACCTTTCACTTTTCTCTCTGTGAAACAATTGTTACATTGGAAGATGTGGAAATGGTATTGGGTTTACCTGTTGACGGAGAGGCTGCCACTGGGATTACTAGTGGTGATTTAGTATCTTTGTGTGACTAGTTGCTCGGATTTATACCACCCACTACAATAGTGAAAGAAAATGCAATTAATTTATCTTGGCTTAACAACACTTTTCAGGAACTGCCACATCATGCAACCGATGATGTTATTGCTCAACATGCTGGAGCCCACATATTAACACTTATTGGAAGCCTATTGATGCCCGATTCTTCAGGTAATAAGGTACATTTAATGTATTTATTATTGTTGGCCGACTTGAACAACGTCAAGAATTATAGTTGGGGTCAGTTGTATTGGCTTCTTTGTACCGTGCGCTCGATCACGAAATAGACTTTAATCAGGATAATATTGTAGGTTGCACGCTGCTTTTACAGTGTTGGGCATGGAAACACCTAACATGCATTTCTCCACAACTTCAACCATTGACTGATGAAGAAGTTGAACAAGGCGTTGGTTTCCCACTCGGGAAAAGGTATCTTATTTTTGTATTAATTTTCGAGAAAAGAAAACAAATTTCAACTCAAGTTATCTTAGCTGTAAATTTCTTTATATTCATTTGTTTACGTTAGGTGGACTCGGAGGATGCATAGGATGCACACAAGAGGAACCGTTGTTCCCCAAATATGGGCAATGTTTGATGACATTAAAGCTAAAGAGGTTGTAAACAATATATAATCTAACATACCATTTTAACTAAAAATTTCATATTACTGATGTTTCAAACATTTATTTATAGTTTCTTTGGATTCCATATTGAGTGGATTATGTTAGGCACTTGATCACTATTGAGGTTTCCCCCAATTGCACAACGGTTGTTCCTCACATATGTTTCACAACGGTTGAATATCATCATGTTGATAGGGCTATGCGTCAATTTGGATTTCGACAAAGTATTCCAAGTGACCCATTGAACCTTGATCAACTTCACAGAGAGGATATGAGAGGATAGACTGATAGATATTGGCCACAATATCATGCCACATGGATAACTATGTGGAATGGTCGTCATAATCATCTAATTTAGGGAAATCAGTTTAACGAAAATGGCCATTTGCATGACAAGTCAGCATACATGCAATGTTACATCAACCATATTATCCGCTACATCTCGCTTATACAATCACCGTTTGCTGATGATGTAAGTTCAATTACAAAATCATTTATTATTCTTCATTGACTCATCCAAAATTAACACATATTTTTAAAACAATATGATATGCCACAAGAGACTACACAACCTCACTATCAACATCATGTCGGGTCTTCTTCTCAAGTTGAATTGTTTCAACAACAATCTTTTCGTCTGCCAGGTGTTCAACCAACTCAGTTGTTCAGATATAGTGATCAACCTCACATGTCATTCCAATCATCATTCCATCAACCACCTTTCAACTACTCAACAACAATTTTTTGTTGGTCCATCAAATCTCTTTGCAACCCCTACCATGACCCCCTATCTGCCAACAATTCAATGTCATCCATGTAGTGTTATCTACCAACAATGCATTCACAGGTGATTGAAAATCAAAGTGAGGACAATGAACTTGAAGGCACTAACAATAACATTCCACCTTCGCCCCCTCCTACTGTTCCATCCGAACAACAACCACAAGGACGACCACGAAGATAACTAAGAAAACCACCATATGACACAACTTCTCATAGATGACAACTTTTTCTACATTTCTATTTTCTAATATTGTTTACATTGTACTTATTTATCATTTTATAAATATTTTTTAAACACTATCCATTTTCTTTATAATTGTATCAACTATAACCGCTACTTCGTGAACATAATTTCAATTTTTTTTTAAAACAACAGAAATATTTTTAATTTTAACAATATTTAAAAAATACTAAATCTTTTATATTTATTTATGTATAATTTTACTTATAAATTATGTAAACTTTTATTTTATGTATTTAATTGAAATTTTCTTCAGTTAGATATTTATATGATTAGTAAATGAATTGTTGTGTGTTTTGGAAATTCTAAACTTTGGTATGATTTGATTGTTTGATGTTGGATATTGTGAGATTCAGGATATGAATTTTTAATCAAGACATAGTATTTTAAGGAAAGAAAATATCATGTTAAGATTGCTTATGATGTGCATTGACTAGAGATTCGTCTAGAAGGAAATATCCTGACTCTCCTAAGATAATGGAATCATATAGATGAAGTTATTCAGGTGGTGAGAGTCGAAGGAGGTTCATATGAATGGGTAAGTTGTTTGAAAAATAACTAACTTGACTTGAAAGATAACCCTCTCATACTAGAAGAGAGATGATATTGAGATTATTTATGCGCATAGTTGTGTGGATTTCACAGTGATATAGTATGACAGGTGCAGATCTCTGGTCTAAGTCAACGCACGAGTCTTCCAGAAGTAGAGTTAATTGTTTATGTGTTGTGAATCAGTAGAAGTCTAACATGTGAAAGATGAATTATAATTTTAATACACACTTGATGGTTTGAGAAATTGTATATGACTTGAAGAATTATATTTATTATTTGAAATTGAAATTATATAGAAAATTTTATATAGCTAGCTTACCCTTTGTTTTGTTTTGTTTTGTGTTTGTTTTCTTTAATCTGTGATGATCGTGTTAATTTACACGGAAGCAAATGAAGTTGCAAGTGATAGAGCTCCTTAGTGAGTAGCCAGAGGAACAAATATTTTTATTTTGAATGTTTTTGTTCGTAATATTATATGTAAATATTAAAATCCATAAGAAGAGTGATATATTTTGAGATACAATATTAAATAATAGTATATGTTCATATGTTAATTAGATATTGCTTGTTTTACTTTTATTTTATCATATGTGATAAAAATTAAGGATGTTACAATTTGCGTAAGTTAACATTTGATTTAATTTATTTATTTTTATTAAATTTTGTAAAAGAAATATGTTAATAATTTTATTGAGGAATTATAGAGTTTATTAATTAGCCTCTGTTTTGTTGAAACACTAGAGACACATTAAAGCAATGAAAGTTCAAATTTTAATATATTAAATCTCAAAAAAAATGAGGCAATTTTTCACATCTGACTTTCTTTAAAGATGTGGAAAGAAAGTTGAAAATTTGAAAATAATCGATTATGTATAGATAATATATAATCGAGTATGCATCATATTAGTTATTTTCCATTTTCTAGTATTCACAAACTTCTACAAATGATATACTAAAATCTAATTATTCTAAATATACTAGTTAATCAAGTAAAAACGCATACTCTCTTAGTATTAATAGGATATTAATGTGTTTTTCATGACATAATGAATCAAGCTATGTAATTAGTCACCTGAAGAAATGCAGGTAGGCATAATAAAATATACAAGTTTCAAAAGAGAATATGAATGAAAACACAAATAATGTCTTTATACATTGTTTATTTATTTTTATTTCTTTTCTAAAGAAATAAACGCAAATCAGCTTTAAACATTATAATACTGCAGCCATTTTGTCCTTATGAAATGACAATTACAGTTACCACGTGTGCCACCAACCAATCATTCATGTCTAGTAGATATTTCAGAGGAGAGAGTCCTTTGAGGACTGAGGAAAATTAAGAGGAATTACACTAAATTATTTAACAGAGAAAATAAGTGATGCAATAAATAAATAACTGATATTCTTGAACAAAATAAACATATATCTTTGAAAAAATATTTTATGATTTGTTATTTACTTGTAATTTTCCTTTTTTGTATTCTTCCAAGAACCTCTAAAATTCTTAGATATATACTACCGGATACAAAAATAAGTTTAATATTGTAGTATTGCCATCATCACAATCATCATTATAGAGTGTTATTCTTCTCCTGTTACATTAATTAAGACTCACCAGAGTTCATGATTGTGTTATATAATTACATAACATGTTTAGTGAGTAAAATAATTTTTTATATTTAAAATGTAGATGGTACAAAATTAAATTAAATACTAATGTTCCTCTTAAGAAGATGAGACCTATAAAATTATTGAAGATTTTGTCTTGGGCAGGTTGCTAAAGTTTTACTTTGATCATTCTGGTCTTTGCGTTATTCTTTCGGCTCTCAGCCTCTCAGTCTCGGATGAATGTCGTATGGGGGAGGTACCTGCAGAAGACACTCTGACGCTCAAGTCAGTAAAGAGAGTATTCGGCATTCGGGTGTGAACAGTAATAATGACGTACCTTTCTTCTTGGAATGTGTGTTATTTATATTATTTTAATAGACTTACCTTATTAGGTCTGATTAGTGAAATGAATTACACTTATGGTAATATTAACTAATTCTTAATGGTAATTTAACTTCACTGACATTGATTTGAGCATTAATGTTAAATGTGAGAGTCTCGATCAGCTCGGTCAGGAAGACCGAGTCTCGATCAGGAAGACCGAGTCTCGGTCATCCCAGTATCATCCCATACCAATAAAACTATAAATTTAAAAACTGAAGTAGACTTTGGACTCTAAAATGTGAAGCCCCTCACTTCAAATATTGACCTTTTCTCTCTATTTTTTGGAGTTGGAGAGAATGAGATGATGTTGTGGCATGTTTTGTGGTTCATAATGAAACTTAAGGGTAAGTTCCTGGAAACTTCCCTAAGAACAAACACATGTAAAAGCCATATTAAAAGTTGTTTTCATTTCTGCAAAAGAATCTGATTCTGATAGGATGAAAAATTAGAGCATAATGATATTGAGAGGAAGGTGTGGCAATTTCCATAGAGTTGCACTTTGATTTCTCCTTTTCATGTCCAAGTATTCGGCACGTGGTCCCCATTTTTCTTTTATCTCTGGTAACAAAACAACAAGTAACGTGTTGAATAAAACCAAAGGTTTAATTAATTAAAAGTTTGAATTAATTGATGCATGTTGCAAAAGAGTTGGGCAAAGTTAATTTGCTTGAATGGTCGTTGTCTTGAAGGAGAAACACGAAGGTCAATGATGCCAACGACATTGTTTTCCATCAACTTGTGAAGGAAACCACCCAGAAATTATAACTCTCATAATTAATTAAATCATTCAGAAAACGAGTTTGTTCTGAGGAAAAGTCAATGTCATAAATAATTATTTGTACGTGTCATTTTAATAACTTGATAAAGATTTTGATTAAAGTACAACGGTTAACTAATACGGATGAAACGTACTATTGAATTATTGAAGTTTTTTTTTTCTTTTCATTTTTATTATTTTTTTGCTGAGAATTGAAATCTCCTTCTCGTATGTTGTTGAAGTGGGCACGGCATCTTGGTAGTTTAACTATATAGTACCATGATTAATAATTGAATCATGTGATTATATTTTTTTTCATAATTAATGCATTTGGAAGTATATAAATAATATATAATACAAATATTTTAGAATGAAAAGCATGTGCTCTACTTTTATGGAAAGTATTACGAAGTGGACTTTAAGCCTAATTCAACTCCATAAAACCGGCTCATAGGGTTGAGGTTTGCACTCACTTATATACAATTAAAGGTTCTAATCTCTAGTCGATGTGGAATCTCCAACACACCCCCCTCACGCCGAGAGTGATAGATAGAAGCTCGTGAGTCTTTCATAATATATAAATGGGTGCAAACCTCACCCCATTGAGCCGGTTTTATGGGGTTAAGTTAGGCTTAAAGTCCACTTTCGTAATATGGTATCAGAGCCATTTCGAACCTATCCTAGCGAGTATTTGTTGGGCCTATCGTGCCACCCGCTATCGGGCCGCTATCGGACCACCCAAAATATATGTCCCACGCACGAGTTTGTATTAGTATGACTAAGTTGAAAGTAAGTGAAGTTTAATAAAAAGTTATTTTAGTCAAAAATTAGACTTGAATTAGGATTTTAAAACTCTAATCACTTGGTAGTTTAAAATAATTGTGGTTTGACATAGAGTAAGGTCGATTGAAAATATTAGTTTACATTATTTCATCAATGATTATGGAATATTTTACGTAAATTCTCCAGTTCATCAGGAGACGTTAACTTCAATAACATTACAATTCATTAAGATATAACATTTAATTCATTTAAGTATCGAAATATCTTACAAGTATCTATTGCAATTGATAAACAAGTTCAGAAAAGAAAATTCAAAGAAAAAAACATTAAATATCCTCAGAATTATATACAATCAATCATTCAAATTTAAATTATAATATATATATATATATATAATATGGTATAATAAATATTACATTATAATAATTGGAAACAAGTCCTCTTTGATTCAAAATAGCATGTCTTGTCAGAATATCACGTGGTTAATCTCCATCCAAATTTCTTCACATAGGAGGCTTCTTCTTTTGCTTTATTTTGATAATTATTTAATACTTCTGCTTCTGCTCACGTTTAATTAAAATGACCAATGCTCAGTTTCTGATTTTAGAATCCAGAAAATTAAAAATTGGGACATGATATTCACTTATTTACTATCCCTCAAATTTTAAGAAAGATTAATTTTCATGTTTGACTACTCTTTGATGAGACATGTCTGTGAGGCAAATACTGATCCAGATTAATATATTTTTGTTTTGACAACATAGGTTCGTCAGATAACTAGTTCAAAGAAATCACAAAAATCAATTTAAAAAAGGAAAATAGTAAGATTGGTTAAAAATGAGTTTAATTAAAAAATTCTAGCAATAAATTAGTTTAGACTTTTTGCTTAAAAAATTAAAAACACATCTAAAGTGTTTATTATTATTTCTTCTACATAGAAACTTATTATTATTAGTAAATGTTATTAGAATATTAATACAAGTATGACAATGTATTTTATTTTAATTTTTTATATGCATTTTAAATGTTAAGGACTTATGAATTTATGTTTTATTTTAATTTTTAACATTATAAAATTAAGATATTTTATATTTTTAACGCAGATTCGATCTTAATTTAATTATAATTGAACAAAACTTTGAATAAGTTAAACGTAGCCACCAACTTCAATACAATTAATGTTGCTGTACACTGTTACATTCCATTATGAGTTTATTGATGGGGCTTAGAAGCATTTGCAGAGGTCTTAAATTTAAGATTACATTTTATAAAATAATTAATTAGAGAGTATATATAGTAATGTGAGATGGTGATTCTTTGATATATTTACTGGTAGGTTGAAAGTTCTAACTGAAAAGAATAGCAGAAAACTATATATATATGATTACTGTAATAAGGTCTGTAATAAGGTCCTGCATAATAAGACTCAAATTAATAGATATTTGTTTAAAAATATATTGGATAAAATAAAGAAAGATTAAAGTAGGTAAGTAGGTTATGAGTCCAATAAAAAAAATACTATAAATATAACATTAGTTTAAGAGGTAAGTAAAGTGATTTTTATCTGATAATTACATAAATTAATTTTGACTTTGGCATCGTAAGAGGAAACCGGTCCAGCTTAGAAAGTTTGCTAAACTTAGATCCAAACTGAAGAGTCCAATTTGAGAGTCCAACCTAAAGAGGCCAATCCGAAAGTTTAACCTCAAGAATCCAATTCGAGAAGTCAACGCATTCTATTTGAAGGGAGTTTTTGACCACTTTTGCAGGAACAATATATAATCCTGAATTTTCAAAATAATTAATTATAAGATTAATATTAGTAACAGTCTTAATTTTGCAGGAGAAGAAAAAGGAAGAAGAGTGGTGATGAATGATTTTGGTTGGAAATGAAGATCCATAGAAGAATTGAATGAAATGGTTAAGAGGAAAAGAAGAAGAAGAACAGAGGTGCATGGATTGAAGAAGCTATGAGTGAAACAGAGACATATAAGACAGTGATGGGTGACCTTAAAAGGGGGTACCATGGAGATTGAGAAGGACCACCACAGCAGAACAAGCACATGAATACATCAACTACTAAGCATGTATCCATGTTCACATCATACGTATTTGTATGTACTTATGGCAGAGGCACAAAGGGCATATTCATAGTTTTTCGTGCAGCCCACATGTTGTATCTCACTCTCAAAAGGATAAGTATAGTGACACAACACAAACTCATATTAGATAATCTCAATTACTTATAATTATAAAATTTTAAAATCAATCATGTGTTAGTAAATAGTTTATTAACGTAAGATGTTTGTACTAGGTAGGGTGCAGAGTAGTGATACATTTTGTTGTGTTGGTGATTGCAAGTGGGTGATTCTGATTTGTGGTCTCTGTAGCACTATAGCTGGTTTTTGTTTCTTTTCCTATTCACTAAATAATGCCAAAAGTCCTGTCATTTCTCTCACCCTCTCTCCCTACAATAATATAAAAAAAATTGGAATGAATGTTTTTGGCTTATGATAAGTCATGTGATTTAACAAGGTTGAAAATAACTCTTAACAACGCTTTGGTCAAGATGATGATTCAGAAATTTATATATGAAAATAATTTATTTATTGTATAAATTTTAAGTGTATAAAAATAAAAAAATTATTATGGACATTGCATAAACTAAAATCGTAATTTATATATGATTGCATTGCGACTTTTAAAAATACCAAAGTTCGTATTTTATTTTCATGAGCTTTGTTGTTTGTTCGTGTTAACTCAAAATGTTATTAAAGGCATAACTTTTTAGCTTAGATAACTTTTTTTAACCAGAAATATTTATGGGTTGAAGATCTTTTCTTCGTGAACAGTGGACTCTCTAATCCAAACACATGTAAGAGTTGAGTTAAGATTTCATATAAAATAAGCTTATTATCAAAGAAAAAATGAACATTTACTCATTATTCTTGCAAGGAGTAGTAATAGCATATCACCTTTTTATAGAAGAAAAGCTGCACTGATGACGAAAGAAAGATTATTTATTTAGGCTGGTCCACTGCAAATTAGTGCACTTTTGTAGCAGCTATTGTTTTGATAGTACAAAAGAGTTTTAAGGGTGAAAAAGAGTAAAGCAAAAACTACTATTGATGAAGTTCAACCTTCAATGTGATCTCAGTCTTTTGTACATATAACAGATCCGTGTTAATAAATCTATGAATGTGATCTCAGTCTTTGCTACATATATCAGATCCGTGTTAAAAATCTATGAATTTCTTACAAATAACTTACACAGAAAACACACTGGACAGTATCTTTATTTCTCTTTGTCCTGCTAATGTTAACAAAACAATCAGTTCAGCTGGTGAGAAGAAAGCGTGTCAGTGGAAACATTCTTTACTCTTAATTATTTCTCCGGCTAAGGTAAAAAATTGTCATCAAATACCATCTAAAATGAGATTTGTGAACATATTGCAAGATTTATGTGGCTTAATTCAATTTACTACTAACTACTTAGGATGTGAAAAAAAGGCAATATTGTTAATTCAAATCAAAATTTTGATCTTTTCTGATTTATAAATATACTTTATACATATAAGATGCTAAATCCATCACTTAGTTAAATAGATTTTTTTTGTTTATAAGGACAATAAAGGATATAATATAATATAAGTTACCATGCAAACTACATAAAATTTACACAATAGACTAACCGAAGTTGGTTTAGTTGACTGAACATTTAAAGTATATATGACAAGTTATTGTACTTACATGATCTGATTAGATAGTTTAGCTGTTACTGCTATTAACGTGAAAGTATATAGAATAGAGAAGACTTTTCAGCGGGTAAGGAAAAAAAGTGTAGACATATATTTGGTTTTGCAGATGTCTGCGCAAATGTGTCAGCTCAGTAGATAATGCAGCCTAGATGCACTCTTTAATACTTTTGCCCAAAGAACCAATGTTTCGTTCATTATCAACCATATTAGTTGGTTTAAGATGCTGGAGTGTGAAACTTGTGTTAAGTTGACAATATTGGCATAATTTGTTGCTTTTTTTGTTAGTTTGATAATAAATTGAGCTATCATGGAACATGACAAATGGACTGTTTTTTCTTGCACACTCCTATTTGCAAAAAAGTAATCTCTACTAATTTTGGAATAGTTAATTTAAAACATGCTTTTTATTCCAAATAAGATACACTAGAACCCATGGCATATGATAGAGGGATATGAGTTTTCGTGAATTTCGAACCCGATTATCAACATGATCAGCACCTTTAAATAATGATAAAATCATCCAAGAAAAATCAAATTACAAATTCCCAAAAGCTACAATAATGCTGAAAGCCCAAAAGAGCCCTAAAGCAAAGGATTTCCATATGGACAAGATCAAAACAATGATACATCTCCATTGTGAAATCATTGTGACAAATCCACGCAACAGCTTGACAAATCATATGAAATATACACTGCTAGTTTCATGTCTTATACCTACAATACAACACTAATTAAAAAGGACCAAAAAATATATGCAATCACTCCAATACTCCAGACATCAGACTATGTATTATAAGCTCTATGTAGAACTTCTGGAGCCACATAGCATGCACTGCCAACAATATCATTAAGTTTTTTATCTGTAAAGGACAATGAAAAGTGAAGAAATAAAGCAACTCCAAGATAATAAATAACACAAAACATATTTAAAAGGAATAAAAATATACCCAGTTTAACAAAATCTGACAACCCAAAGTCTATGTATGGCCCATATGCCAAATTAAGTTTTCGTTTTCGTCATTGGATGTGAGCAAGAAGTTCTGATCCAAAAATTAGTCATCTTCAAAGCACGTGCTTGGTAAGAATTATAAGACAAGCCCCATATGGCAAATTATTCAAAATCTCAAGCATTTATCACTGAGAAAAACAATTTCTTTCCCTAATATTGCATCAGAGAACCATCTAACTACAAGTATTAAGAATTGCTTCAAACATTTACAATTTATAACACAGGCCAAAAATAAGCAATGAAAGATTAAGAATACACAGCGCAGTAGGAAGCTAATGAAAAAAATGAAATGTACCATGTGCATTCAGCACTGTTCAATCCAGATTACTACATCATTGAAAATTAAACAACTTATGAAATGTTCCTATCTGGAACATATTTCCAGACTACTTAATCAGTAATGGGTTTCTGGATAGCCCTATTCACAATCTTAAACCTACTTTTATTAATTTTGGATTGATGAATCCGGAGTATGTTTTCAGCTTTTGCAATCTGGATCCTATACTCACTCCATTTGGAATGTTCGTTGACTCTTCCGAGTCCAAAATGCTTCATGAGATACCAAAGCAAAAACTTACCTTTGATATGACAATGGATGTTGCAGGGTAACGGTGATGACACTGGCCAAATGAAACAACCGTTGACAATGGCGGAAAGGGTTGAAAATAGCGGAAAGGGTCTTGACGGAAGTGAAGAACTTATGGAGGTGTGGAGGAGCTGCTGCAGTATACAGATGAGAGGGAGTGGGGATAATTTTACTTAGGGTACTTTTGTCTTTCTACACCCTCATCGGGAGACATGGAAACCATACTGTGTAGGAAGAAAAGCCTAAATAGTTTGACTATCATATTTTTATTCACTTGATAGCTTAAGGACTTCAATTTTATCTCCACTTCCATACCATGTTCCTTTTTGAGTTTTAATTACTTCTAAGGAATATTGGTATTCAACTCAAACATGTGTCACAGTTTAAAAGCAAAAAGTTACTGCAAGACATTAGATAGGAAGATAAGATGATATGACCATAATTCTCTTTGCAGGCCATAGAAATGAAATTATATGTGATTCGTAGCATCAAGCGGATAGACATAACAAGGATGAACTTTGCTATCTATTTCAAATTTTCTTGACATAATTTAAATATATAATTGAAGTTAATGAAATGAATAGCTCTATGTACAAGTTACAAAAATGACTGATTCTATGCCTCTAACGATCTATCTTTCAATCTTATATGTAATACAGATATTCATACATTATAGTACATGTAAACAGAAAGAAAATGGTTACATTATCAAAATCAGCCAAGGTCTTCAGCTCCGCATTGTGCTTAAGCCTTTCTACAAACTCAGTTTGAGTGGAGGAAATCGCCAACATTAGATATGTAAAGAATGATCAGAGCTTCTTTCCTCTTAAAGCAGCCAAACAAGTATTGTTTTGAGCATCCTAGTAACAGAAGAATTCTTTCCAGGCCTTTCCCAAAATCAACTTGGGGTCTTACTTTGAACAACTTCTGAGGGAAGATGAAGTATTGTCTCAGAAGCAGAAGATTCTGAACTATTTTGCCTCAAAAGTGAAGGTAACAACACTTCATGGAATCTTGTAATAGCTTCCTTTGAAGGAATGTTCAGTTGAAGAAGTATGGAGACTCGAGAACCTTCCGCAAGTCAAAATCACCTCTCTCTGGCACAGGAGGGAAAGCTAATCCCGGGTATGATGTCTCAAAATCTTCCAGCAACTGTTAACAGATAAAATAATGAGGTTTTCGTTCTCCCTATGTTGGTTTAAAAGGAAAAGGATTTGCATTAAGTAGGATGATGCTATCATGATGTTTGATATTTGATGATGAGAAACTAAGAAATAACTTTTCTCCATGTAGTCCTATAACATAAGCCAAAGTTTCCCATGATACCGCAAAACCTTACATTTTCAAGTATTGGCATGTTATAAAGCTCCACAAATTTTTCTCTAAGAATGTGACTCATTTTCTCCGCGTCACATGCATGTGTCCAAAACGAGTCATGAACCCCTGCATACACATTTATTTCACAAAATTTAAGCACCAAAACATAAAAAAGTATTTTTCTTTAATAGATTTGCTTTTCCACCAAATTTTCTCAGAAATGGAGTATATAAAGTGAAAGTTGGACGTAAATATATTAACTGAACCAGATAATTAGATTACGGATTTAACTACAGTGGTTACTAAAATAAATGTGCCTTGAGAACTATCATCACAACCTCACTTGAATTTGGATGTGATAAAAAATTGGCAAGTTAATTTTCAGCTGTATATTTTATATACATATATGTGTGTGAAAAAGGGAAGAATACATTACAAGGACAAGTTATATCCTAGAACACTGAACCTAAGGCTAGGTACATACACCCAAAAAAGCAGCTTAATGAAAGTTGTAGAATACAATAATAATAATTTTAACACTTCCTCGAGCATATAAATTGCATGCACTGGCTTGGAAACGCATAAAATTAATTCTAGATCCTCTCAAGGGCTTAGTGAGAATGTCAGCAAGTCAGAGCTAATAAATCCCTTACGGAGTTCCTTGAACAACAACTTCTCCCTAATAAAATTGTTGCATAATCAGGAAAATTATGTTATAATTAAGTGCAGATTCCATTTTATATTTATTAGGACATATTTGTTAGTGATTTGATTTGTACAGCTTCAAACACCCAATATTTCTAGCTTTCATTACCTATTATTTCCTTCCTTAATTAGATTGTAAAACAGTTTATAAATAAAGACTATTTGTAAAATATTTTAGAAATATATTTCATCTATTTCTTTCAACTTGGTATCAGAGCTCCTGATCTGAGAGACTCTGCTTCTGCAATTTTTTTTTAGCAGCCTGCCTTCATTGCTGTAATTTTTTTTTTTTGGACAGCCTTAATTGCTGCAACTTTTTATTTTCCTTATCTTTTCACCATTGACCACCACCACCACCTTGCACCATTGACCGTTACTGCCACCACCATTGATCGCCGACCACCACCACCGACCGCCGCTGATGCCGCTCGCCGGAACTGCCACCACTCACCGGAAACTGCTGCCGGCCGCCGGAAACCACCACCGGAAAATTTTCCCGGCGATTTTTTTTTATGAACAAGATCAAATTTTGCCAATATGAAAAACTCAGGTTTTGAGCTCTCATGGACTCCCCTAGTAAGCCATCTAGCTATTGTTCCTTCACTATGAGTGGTAAGAGTTCTAGTTTTTTATCCTTTAATGTTTCTAGTACTGAAAATATCTGGATTATAGACTCTGGTGCCATTGATCATATGACACCTCATTCCTCTTCTTTTTCATCCTACATTGCTTTATCTGGTAACTCATATATTACTGTTGCTAATGGTTCCACTACCCCCGTTAATGGTCGTGGTAACATTCACCTGCAACCTTCATTTCCTTTAAAAAATGTGCTTCATGTTCCCAAACTATCCAATAACCTCTTGTCTATTCAAAAGATTACCCAAGATTTAAATTGTGCGGTGGTATTTTTCCCTTCCCATTGTGTTTTTTAGGATCTTGCCACGGGGAAAACTATTGGAATTTCTAAAGAGCAGGACGGGTTATATTATTTACATCATGAAGAAAATAAAAAGTGTGCTAGACTACAGGCACACACTTGTAATCTTCAGCAAGGTCGTGAATCTTGGTCATCCTCTCAGATATGGCTTCAACACAGACGTCTTGGTCATCCTCCATTTAGTACCCTAAACTCCTTATTTCTTGTTTTATTTACAAAAGTGTCTGCTAAGTCATTTCATTGTGATGTTTGTCAGTTTGCTAAACACCATCGGACAACTTTTCCTCCCAATGGTAATAAAAGTTCTAAACCTTTTGATCTTATTCATCCAGATGTATGGGGACCTTCATCTATTCCTAATATCTCGGGTGCAAAATGGTTTGTTTCATTTATTGATGATTATTGTACTCGGGTTACTTGGATATTCCTCATGAAAGATAAGTCTGAAGTTTTTCATCTATTTGTAACGTTTTACAGAATGATTTAAACACAATTTGAAAGTCCAATTAAGAGTTTGCGGTCTGATAATGGAAGAGAATATGTGAACCAAAACCTTTCCAAGTTCCTTCAGGAAAATGGAGTTGTTCATGAATTAACCTGTGTGGACACTCTTCAACAAAATGGGGTTGCTGAAAGAAAAAATCGTCATCTCCTTGAGGTTACTCGAGCTTTACTTTTCCAAACATCTGTTCCTAGATCTTACTGGGGGGAAGCAGTCCTGACTGCCACTTATTTGATTAATAGATTACCCTCTCGGGTT
>Ga0123342_1006254_pt1 | contig 16636 bp, 6 predicted proteins | sample Turbeawhitnodule_FD_89960 | JGI IMG/M metagenome (GOLD analysis project Ga0123342, IMG submission 89960) | Root nodule microbial communities of legume samples collected from Mexico - Turtle bean Mexico white nodule | ecosystem: Host-associated > Plants > Roots > Nodule | place: Mexico: Nepantla... | reverse complement strand
GTGCCGAAAGATAAGCAGAAGGAAGAGAAGGATCCCAGTTCATCACTCAGCCACCTGCCCGACCGAAGGAAGGAGAAGAAGACTTCAACAGTTCTCTAGGTCCCATCTCCCTAGCAGGAACAAAGGGAAAGTGAAATTATTAAATTAATAGAAAAAGTTATTAAATTATTAAATTGATAATTGTTATTTTTTAAAGATAAAATTGAAAAAAAAAAGTTATTAAACTAATTGTTATTTCTTCGGAAATAAAATTGGAAACAAATTGTGTGAACCGAAAAAACATTTATGAGAAGAATTCTTGTTATATATTTTTATAGATAATATTAAAAAATATACTTTAAAATAAGTTTTCCATTTTTAATAATTCAAACAATTTATAGATTTCAACTAATTTATAATAGTTTAATTTAATTTAGTTAACTCTGATGAAATTTAGTTTACTCAAATTATTATATAATTCAATTTAATTTTTTTAAACTATTTTTAACACTTTTATAATTCATATATTTTGCCTACTCTTAACTAGTGTATAACTTTTTTAAAGAGCTTACACCCACTCTTCTAAAGAAATTTGCGTACTCAAGATAACTCTATGAGCAATTGCAAAATTTCAGCATGTTTTGGTTGAGCAGATTCTACAGGAATTTCACTCATCTCCACTATGTGGACATGGTGAAATTAATAGAATAACAAGGGTATGAACAAGGACATTGTTCATCTTGTCAAAGAATGTCTTGTCTATCAGCAAGCAAAAGCTTCTCATGCTTTACTTGCAAGACTATTGCTTCCAGGCTTGGTTCCCACAGTCGGGCCGACCAAATGATGCACGTTCATGCAGAACGATCGAGGAGTCCATTAATGCTCAATTAAGGTCAGTAAAGTTAAGCCATCATTATAAATTAGGTAATACACCTCTAAGTATGATCTATCTTATTAATCTGACCCAATAAGGTAAGTCCGTTAAAATAATATAAATAGCGATATTCCATGAAACAGGTATGTCATTAATTACTGTACTCTGACAACCGAATGTCAAACACCCTTCACTGACTTGAATGTCGGAGTACCTTCTGCAGATACCCTCATTCGGCATTCCTCAGGAGATTGAGTGATCAAGCGACCGAGACCAAAAGGAGTAAGCTGAAGTGTAGGTCAACCGCCCAATAAGAAGAAGGAAGACAAAGCGTCTTAATAGTTCTCTAGGTCTCATTTCCCTAACAAAAACACAAGAACATATAGCAAAGGACTTCTTCGTATGGAAAAAATTGTGATGTCTCTCTCTTCCTACTTTTCTCTTTTATATTCTCTGTAAAGCTTGCTATTGTTGAGAAAGCAATGCTTCAATCCATTGTTGATAGCCATTAAACTAGAATAATACATACAGAGATACTTGTCACTATTCTGTCTTCTTAATTTTCCTATCTTTGCCCTACGTTACATCATTGCCCACCCTTTCATTTACTACACAATATAGTCACTAATCATTGGGAAGAAATTATAGGAAGTAGTAATTGTAAGCATTTTTCGATGGATACTTAAATAGTGCCCACAAAAGTGTTCAATAAAATGGCATTTTTTTCACTGCAGTCAGTTTTAGAGAGTTCATATGGAAGATATACAAATGAAGTGAATTGATCAATGTGGTAAGTGAGATTAAGTGTATATCAGATATTTAAGTGCAGATGGGAAAAATAAAACAAGTATCCAGAGATAAGGAAAGAAAAACGAGAATAACACCATTACCAAAAAAACTGGAATATACTTTATAGTTCTTATTTCATTCAACATTACAGCCATTTGTTCATGAATGTTAACAGCCTCTTGTTTCATTCACTAGGAATATCAACTTGTAGATTCATTCAAAGTTATAGTGCTTGTCAACTGCAACTGACACATCCCAAGTGCAACTCATCCCTTTTGGAAACACAACAAAATCACCAGCAGCAATTTCCACTGACTCATTTTCCCCAGTTGGGGTAACCTTCACTTTTCCTTCCAAGAGATAGCAAGTCTCCTTAGACTCATATGTCCATGGGAATTTGCTCGGAGGGCAACTCCATCTGTTACACATCATGTAAGTCACATAGAGAGAAAGAACTTCACAAAAGAAAGAACAAACATGTAATTGAAGAAAATGTAACTGCTTTATCTTGAAAGTTTGAGGTCTGTTTGATTTTGCATTGGAAAATCAATTCATGAGCTTTCCAATGAAAAAAATACATGTTTCTATGTAAGTTTATGGTTGAAACTAACCAATACACTGAATAATGCTAGATAAATGTTCTAAATATCAACTCTTCCCAATTTTAAAACAAATGACCATAAATCCAATTACAGATGAAATAGATAATAAGTGATAACATTTGAGTGCATAGCTGCAAGCAAAGTGTGCGGTGGATAAAGCAAACACAGAGAAATTATAAATTAAACAAAAACATGTACATTCTTCACAGGTTTATTCACTAATCTCGATTCGTGGTCTCAAATTTACAATGTCATCCATGATAATGACAAAGGTAATGAATTAATTCAAGGTACAGGGTGAGCATCATTTATGAACCTCATTTCTGCAGTAGATTTTTTTTATGTAGACCCTTCACCTAGGATTTTGAACCACCGAACCACAAATACAAAGCACATGATTAACATGGCTATGATTATCTCTGAACATAGTATTTGACATTGTTTAGCAGATAGTGGTCCACAGGTCCCTCATTCCTTTTAATATCGTGAGAGAAAATGCTTAGCAGAAAGATGAATACGTTTGATACTTATTTCAAACTAGAGCTCGCCAACAACTATCAATACATCATTACTAACATTAACAATGACCCTATGAAACACCTAATAGGGTAATACAAAACTCACTAACTAGCAAATATTAATAATTTATCCTTTGCCTAAAAATATAGAAAAGTCACTGTGAATTTAGACAGCAATCAGAAAAGGACTCAAAACTGCAACATACAATTTCATCACTGCTCTAGAGCTAATCATCATAGAATTCAAGAACACTCAGTTAGCTTTGTCAAATTGATGAGGAAACGTTTTCAAAAAATACTTATAGGAGAAAGATACATGAATTAAATTTCTTCTAAAAGTTCAAATTAACTTATGTATAAGCCAAATTTACAAAAAAATAAATCTCATTTAACTTCTGTAAAAGTGATTTTTTCCCTTTTGAAAAAACTTTAATTCAATCTTTCTTTTGTATTTCCTCATCTTATTAGTGTTTATTGAAAGGTTTATCCAAACAAGGCCTAAATCAGGTTTATTTGAATAATAAACCATCCAAACTTTCGTTCAGATTATACCATCTGCAACACTGTTTCAAATACATCAAGACATGATAAGAAAAAGGCTCATCAACGAAAGGCCTTGAAAAACTTAGTCCAAAATATACATTTCCAGACCTTAACAATGAAATATAAAATTTTCCCATGTCAGAAACATTAGTTACATTCCATAGAAAGCATCATAAATAAAACCAAGCACAATTTTTTGGTATCCAATGCTGAAGAAGATCAAGCAATAAATATGTGAAATTTAGGGTAAAAGTGAGAACAAGAAGAAGAGGGCAGAGAAAAGAAGCGTACTTTGGCCATTGCCTAACACCCAGTTGACTGAGCTTGTCTTCTGGAGGGTTCTTTTCAATCTTAATGCCCAATTTCTCGGTGAAGTTACTCATTTTTTCTCTCTTCTAAGGTTTTTTCTCAATCACTGATACAACACTCTTGTTTGGGTTTGGGTATGTTTTACAGGAGATGAAAGACAGTGTTTGGTTTCTTAGAAAAGAGTAAACTTTGATTTTAGTGTGATTAAGCAATCTTCCTCCAAATTTAGAAAAGAAAAAATAATTTATAATTTTAATTTTGTATTTTTTTTAACATGAGAGGACACTTCTCTTAAATGGGCGTATTCGTCGGACACACGTATCTGTGTCGACACTCGTACGACACTTATATGACACTTATCGGTGAAGTGTTCAATTCAAAAAATATTTGTTGGATTTTTGAAAAATCTATCACGGTTCTAACACAATTTTAAAATATATAAATACAATAATTTTCTAAAAACTCAAATTTATTGTATAAATTTTTATTATGATTATAAAAATAATGAACAAATTCTTTTGAACCAGTCATGAAAAATATCTTCCTACTCTCAAAAGAATCTGAAACATACTTTTGCACATAAATATTTATTTTCAATTTATATAATTCAAAATTATATAATATATAAATCTGTGTACTCGTGTCCGTATCTGTGTGTCAGTGTTCGTATCTGTGCTACGTGATGTATTAATTGTTCTTAATAACATATAGAGATGTCAGAAAGATACAGGATATAGTTTTTAATATTTAATAATATCAAACCAAAATTATTGTTAAAATGTAATTTGATAGTAGTTTTTTTTTTTCATTTTCATTCGGAATGAAACTATAAACCTACTGAATTGTAATATTAAAATAATTGAAATTTTACAATTTTGAAAAACATTTTTTAATTTTGTTAATTTCAAGCAATATGATAATCATGAGTGATAATTTTGAGATTGAATTTAAATATTTATTAGTTTGAATAGAAATTATTGTAAAGAAGATTGAATGAAGAATCTATATTTATTGTGTTAATACTCAATTTCGTTTAGTAAAAAATTAAAAAATATTGAGTAAATTTTTTAATTAATTAATTCAAAACAAAAACACTTAAAGTTAAATATATATATATATATATACATAAATAATAAAAAAAATAAAAAAATATTATATAGATTCAATTTAAAAACATAGTTTGAGAAAACATAAAAAAATAAAATATTGTAATTTATGCTATCTTAAATACATAAAAAATGAAAATATATAATGACAATAGTAGTTTTGAGAAATGATTTATAGTCTCGCACATTTTACTACTATTAGTTCAAATTATAAGTAACCATAAATTTATGTTTCCTCATTAATTAATTAAGTCATTTACTTTTCTAAAATATGTTGAATCGATCATATATTTATTTCTTTAATATGTCAAGTTATAAACAGTTTAGTTGATAATGTGTGGACATGTCTTACTTTTCACAACTTCTATTTATGATATTTTTAACTTTCTATAAACATTTTTTGTGGATTTAACATGTACTTTAAAAATACAATTAGCAAAAAATATTTTATAAACTAGAAGGAATAACATATAGAATTAATTGAAAAGGAAACATAGTAGTTTGTTTATATTCGATAGAAAATTGGAATAGAACAATTTTTTAAATATTGGAAATGAGTTATTATAAAAGTTTAAATAATTAATGTATATTTTACATAAAGAAGGGAATTCTAAAAGTAATTAAAATGGAGATTTGGGGGAAAAGTTGTTAACATATTTTTTTTTTTACAATAATAGAAATTTAAAACTTAAAATATAATTAAGCCTTCATCTTATTATTGGTTGACATCTCAGCATGAAAAGTAATATATGTAAAACTAACAATTATTCTCCTAGGATGTCGATAGTTTCAAATTAAAATATGATAAATTTATTAATTTTATCTATACAAGGATACATTTTTTATTAATTTTACGTTTTAATGAACAAAAATATTTTTTCTTATTTAATAAAATAAATAATTTAATCATTTCTCTTTTTAATAAAATATAATTACATAACTTCTTTATTTTAAAATAAGCACCATGTATATTATTTTTATAAAATTTATATTTTAAATTATATTATTTTAAGATTTTAATATAATTCTTAGCAAATTATATATTTGTAAAACTATAATATCTATTACTATATATAAAAGACCTATATATAAAAAAAATTCTCCATTATAACCATTTTTTTAACATAAATATTTTTCAATTCTAGGTATCTCATATTATTAGTATAATGGAGTATTTTTGTCATTTTATATGAATTTTAAAAAAATATTTTTTAATTTTTTAAATTAATATTAATGTACAATTTGCAAAGTGACTCCTCACTTTTCTCTTAATTCCTTATTTTAAGGCAACAAAATAAAAAAGAGATGGCATACTCTCCCACGTTTCTACATTAATCTTACATATCAAATAAAATGACATTTATCAGTAGAAGAAGAGAAAAAAAACTTAAAGAAAAAGAGAGATTTAAATCGAAAAAAATAAAGAAAGAGATTATTTAATCAATTCATTATTTTTTTTTACATATTATTTTTTTTTTCAATTTTGACTCATTTAAAATTATTTATATATATATATAGGCTAATAATAATTATTTTAATTTGTTTTTCACATATCACAATTGAATTTTGCTTCCTCTTTTCACTATTTGTATTCTTCATATTTTTTTTCAATAACATGTCATCAAAATTCTTCCCTTTTTTTGGAAAAAAAATGAAAAATATAATATTTTTCACACCTTGAAATTCAAAATAAATAAAAAATGACGTTTCTCTTCCTTTTTTCTATCGCACAGATTGCGACAGAAACTGAAAACAGAGCAACGGCTGAAGATGAACGGCGATGACGACAAGGGTTTTCTGTGGAACCTTCCGGTGGTCAAGTCCGACCAGCTCGGCAAGGTGGGTCCCGCCTTCGGTTTCGGCGCCGGCTGCGGCCTCGGTTTCGGCGCTGGCCTTCTCGGAGGTTCACTCCTCAACTCTACCCTTTACTTTTCAATTTCACATACTTGTTACGCGATGCTTCGATATTTCGATGGAAAAAATCATTGTGTAACTAGACTCGTAGTTTTTCTAGTTTATGTGAATCGTGAAAATTTATTTGCAAAATTAAGTTAGGGCATCAAGTTTATCCTTAAGTCCTTCTACCAGTGAAAATAAGAAAAAAAAAAGTAAGTTAATTTATATAAATTATTTCTTATAATTTTTTAAATTCTTATTTCTGGTACGTGGATAAGTTAATTTTAGAGAAAGCCTTTTGTGAAGTACTTGTGTAAAAGTTTGTCTAAACACATTCTTAATCACTCGACGAAGAAAGGAGTGTTTGGATTCAGAAATCGTTTTTTATTTTCACTTTTTGTATTTTATGTTTTAAGTTTAAGTTGCAAATGGTTTTCTATAAAAGAAAAATAAAGTGTCGAGTTAAGCCCTCAGCTCGTTCCTTTTGTTGTTGAATACTCATAGGGAGAACTTTGCCATTCATTCTTGTCTTAGTAGTTAGCTTCAGTTTTATTTTCCTCCTAAGGAAGGGTAGATGTGGTTTGTACTAAAAAAATGTAAAAACAAGTTTGTAACTAAAAATAAAAACAGAAATCCTAAGGCGGTGAGTGTGGTGGAAGGGCCAGTTCTTCACAATTTGGTGAACCAAGGTTTGAATATCTATTGGAGTAGTGTTCACATTTGGTGGGCCCTTTCATTGAACAAGTTTGCCTCCAAAGAAAAATACCAGTGGGAACAAAAAAAATGAATATAGAAAACATTGTGTACCTTTATAGACCTTTATTTGTCATTTGAGTTCTAGTTTGCAGTTGAATAATTGAAACTCAAAACCTGTAGTGTTTAAAGGTGCAGTATTTATTGGTTATTGACTAAGTAATGACTTGAATCCACTGAAGATGAAGGAATTTCCGCAGAGAGAAAAATGTGCGATGAAGTGAGATAAAGGGGGAGAACTAACAAAGAAATTATATCTTTTGTTGGAGATGTTGGCGTTAAGTGCATGCATGGGTTGACCACTTTTTTGGAAATCATTGATGGGATGAATGAAAGGGGGCTCTCCTCCAATTGCTTAGTTACACATTGTGATTGTTTTACTGTATTTTGAACTATTGCTCCCCTGTTGGGCCAAAAGATGACTGGAAGTGAACTATTTAAGGCGGGTTACTGTTTTCTATACCCCATACAAATCTACTCACTTTCATTCGAAATGAGAATTTTGGAATGTAAAAACTACATTATGGAATACCCATTAGTCCAAAAGGAAAAAGGGTGGGAATCGATTTTTACGGGGTACAGGAAGAAATGCCCTTTAAGGGAGTGCAAATTATTGGTAAATTACAGTTTATAACAATACAATATCCACTTTTGATTGTAGTACCTGTCAAAGAGTTAAATTTCCCGTTGAGAGTTGTGCAGTATTTAGGTAAATTTTGGTGCTCGATAGTTGGTTTGATTGTTATGGTATAAACCATACACTTATAACCATGACCATGAATCTCTTTAGTTGGTTTTATTTAATAAAAGACTTTGTTGATATCCTTAGTTGCTTTATGCATTCTGACAAATTTTTGTTAACTTTTGACCAATGGTTTTTATTCCTCTGTGGAATTGACGACAAACTGAAAATATTCCTAAAAATCTAAAATAGTATAATAGTGAGAGGTAGTGTGCTACTTTTCATCTTCTTGTTTCAACATTGCTGTTGATTCTTTTCTGCATGGCTTTAGGCTTTTAGATGCCTCTTCGGATGCGGCTACTAATAATTAGGATTATCCCTTGCCATATTGTAGAGAGGAGATGTAGTTTATGCTGCTTGCTGATTTGTTCATGTTTTAACCTTTAAGTTTGAACATACTTCCTGCACTGTTTTATGCGTCAAATAATCTTACACAATATTTGTTTGACTCCAGGAGTGGGTTTTGGCCCTGGAATTCCTGGCTTCCAAGTTGGCTTTGGATTTGGTGCTGGATGCGGTGTTGGTTTAGGGTTTGGCTATGGTGTGGGGAAAGGAATTGCACAAGATGAGAACAATAGGTACTCTAATGTTGGAAATCCTTTTCGTGGATCTAGAAGCATAATTTCTGAGTAAGTAAATCATCTAACTATTCGCATTTTTTTGTTTTCTTGGTGTAGATATGATCATTTTGTCTGAACCCTTTTAAGTTATTTCATCCTATTAATTTACTGATAATTATTTGATCCTATTTTCTTTGCTAATACTTTTACTTTTATTGCCAAAAGAGATAAAATTCCTGTATTTGATATTTTTTTCAAACATAAATTTTTACAAATTTGAATAGAAAATGTAAGAAGGAATAAATAAGGTCAGAAAAAAAATGTGAAAAGACTTTGGCGTATAATACATAATACAAATACATTTCCCTAAATTTGTGTATAATTTTATTCGGTCAATTAGCTGCTCAATGATTGTGATTAGATTTACATATTTATTAAATTCGGGACTACTAATTTTGTAAGAAGATCGGTGTTTAGATTTGGCGTTGAGAAAATCCATGGACTTGATCTGATCTGATTGCAAAATAAAACGTGATATAAAAAATTTATGATAGATAGGTGCTTAGAATACTAAACAATATTATCAACTTAGCACATTCAGGTCTATTAATTGCTCCAATAAAAAACACCAGAACCTGAAATAAGACTTTTAAGATTTTGCTGCCACTTTTAACAAAGAATTTTAGCAGTATGAAAATCTTGCAGCCTTGCTGTTCAAGTAGTATTAATTAGGCTCGCTTCATATGATTTGACATCATGCTTCTTCAAAAAAAATCTTTTGGTATATATGATAGCACTCCACCACTTTTATGAAAGATGTGACATGGTAACAGTGTGTGGTTATAACGGGCTCCATTCACTATTCTTCAGATATACCATTAACTGTAAAGATCTTATTGCTTGAAAGATTTTCATACATCTGATACTTTTCCGTGGCTACTGGCTGCTCTTCAAAACTCATCTCATTTTTAACGCCATTTGGATATTTTGTGTAATTTTCAGGAATGAGATTACTGCACTCGTGGACGACCTCGTCATCAATACTAAAAAGCTTATCAAAGCAACATCAAAAGAAATTGACAAGTGGAGAAGATAATGGAAGAGGCCATTTAAGTTAATTGTATAAAATATAAAGAAAAAATTCTCTCCTATTAGATTCCATTCTATATGCTAATTCATGGCAAACTTTGCATATTCAAACTCGTAGCATTACACGAGATACTAAATTTTCATATTAATACTTAGTGGGGTTATTATTGAATTCTGCCAATGTTTAACTGGGGTATGAAATTGAATGCCAGAATATTGCTAAGTAAAAAGAGCAGTGTGGCCTTGTAAGCTGATTCTCATTGGTTTGGGTTAATTTCCAGCACTCAGATTAACCAGTGTCGGCCATCAAAACCGGTTTGTATAGCTGGTTCGAACTGGTTTTTGGGGGAAATGCTGTGGAACGTGTGACTAGACCGGTTATTTTTTAGTGCATTGGTGACCTGGCTGGTGAAGCAGTGAACTAGTAACACAGAAGGTTTTTGAGTGAATTGGTGATTTGGTGTGTTGTGTATAGTATGATACATTTAATAATTTTCTAAGTATGAAATTTACAGGTTATGAAATTTTAATATATTTTAGTTTATGCAATGGAACTAATGATTTACTAGTTTAAATAGTGACTTCGTAACCTATTGTCTTTATCTAAGTTGATAATAGAATCTCATACTATTGGATGAACCTTTGTATATCAAAGTCAGACAAGGGTTTAACATTGTCTCAAATCTCATTTATTGATTTTTTAGGGCTAGCTCGTGTTTTGACAAACTCTGAAATAGTTGCAAATATTTTAATAAATTGCAAATCAATAAGTGAACTCTTGCATAGAAGAACAACCACACCCCGTTGTGTGGTATAGAATCACTCACAATGTTGCAAGCCTTGGGTATTTCTAAATCTTCTGTTGTGAAATTTGGTGGTCCACACACGAGACTGGCTGAAATTCTTCTTTCAAAATACAAGTCCGCCCATAGATTGGTTCCAAAAGAAAACAAATTCTTTCACTCTTACTGTTTACTCATGTGAGTGTTGCTTCAATTGTGTGGTAGCCCTTATTTCTGCTGAGTCTGAAGATAATTACAAAAAACCTAAAAGCCTTGCCTATGCAAAGGTCGAAGAGGTTGGAGGATAAAACATGTTATCCAGAACCAATCAATCTTCCAGCTCAGGAGATACCATCATCCTTCACACATCAGGGATCAACCAATCAAATCCTTGCATTGGATTGCAAATCTCACCTGTAGACCAATCAAAGTCCATGTTGATGAATCTGACGTGGCACGTTTACATCCACAAGTCCATGCATATAGTATATGCATCTCCATCCTCTAACCCCTTCATCCTTCACCATCTGCTTGTGAGACATTCATCTGAGTTTGTGAGGCTTCCAAAGCATGGCTTCCCTTGCAGCTTCCACTGCTGCTGCATCCCTTGGCATGTCAGAAATGCTTGGAAACCCCATCAACCTCAATGGTGCCACAAGGCCTGCTCCATCTCCCTCTAGCCCTGCCTCCTTCAAGACTGTGGCTCTTTTCTCCAAAAAGAAGGCAGCACCAAAAAAAGCTGCTCCTGTCTCTCCTGCCAATGATGAGCTTGCCAAGTGGTATGGTAAGTCCTCTAATTATGTGTGTTTCATCTCTCAGTTATGTTGCTTGTGTCCTCAAGTTGCCTAACTTGTGTTGCTTCAACCTGTGTTAAATGGACAGTGTAACTGAAGAAGGATAACTAATAGTGCGTTTGGTTTCACATCCATAGCAAATAGCTTCTTAGTTTGATAAACTTTTTTTGTTCCATTCGTTGCCAGGTCCTGACAGAAGGATCTTCTTGCCAGAGGGTCTCTTGGACCGATCTGAGGTCCCGGAGTACTTGAATGGAGAAGTCCCCGGAGAGTATGTGCCTTCTCCTCCCTTCTAGTCTACTTAATTCACGTTGACATGCAAGCCGTTTTGTGAAGTTTTTTGGTTTTAATTTGGTAATGTGTGTCCATGCAGTTATGGTTATGACCCCTTTGGTCTCGGAAAGAAGCCAGAGGACTTTGCCAAGTATGCATAACACTCACAATTTAGATGTCTGTTTATGTGTTGTTACATTACTTGTGTTGTGATGTTGGAGAGGTTGATGCAGATATCAGGCATTTGAGTTGATTCACGCCAGATGGGCAATGCTTGGTGCTGCTGGATTCATCATTCCTGAGGCCTTCAACAAATACGGAGCAAACTGTGGTCCTGAGGCTGTTTGGTTCAAGGTTTGCAAGCTCTATAGCAACTGTCACTATTTCAAGTTCAATAATACATTGTTTTTTATGACAAAACAAATGGAATTTAATAGACCTTACAAGTACTATTGCATGACTCTATCAGTTTCTCTTCTTTGTGCAAAATAACTCTAGTAGACTCCTGTTCAAACCAAATTTTGAAACTCGAGTTCAAAAGTTGAATTCCATTGTGTAAATGACAATTCTGGTGTAAATTTAACATTGACTTGAAAAAAAATGTTCTTTTCCCTTGTGTTTTACCCATCTCATTCAATTTTAGTGCTCATTTTTAACCATGCCTTTAAATCCTGACAATTGTGCTAATAATTTATTCTCTTTTTTCACTAGAGTTATTCTCTACCTTTCAATTTAGCTATTACCAATCTTTTTGTGATTGCATATATTGCTTACACTAAGCCAAATCAATATTCTTTATGGAATTGGTGCAGACTGGAGCTCTGCTTCTTGATGGGGGTACGTTGAACTACTTTGGGAAACCCATTCCCATCAATCTTATTCTGGCTGTCGTTGCTGAGGTAGTTCTTGTGGGAGGTGCAGAGTACTACAGAATTACTAATGGCCTGGTATGTAGATTTCTCAATCTGAATATTTACTACAGTATTTGTTATTGCATTTTTTCTTAATCTTTGTTGTAACATAGGGATTATTACAACAAGAAGGTTACTATTTAGTCAACTGAACTATCTTATTACTGTTATTTTTGCGAACTATTTGAATTAGCAATGCACATAAGCACCATGTTCATAAAATTGTAACAAAACTTTTTTCAAGTGTGGGCTTGGATATATGTTTGCAGACTTAATTTTCAATGATACTGATTTTATGTGAATTTGAGTTTGAAGCAGAGTTATGTTTAGAAACTTCATCTCTAAAGCAAGTTTGAAGTAAAGTTTAGTATAAAATTCTCATCCCAACACCAAGCTACATATTTTCACAGTTACATGAATGTCTTTTAACAAACTTGATCATAGGAAACAAACTACATAACTTTTTTCCACAATCACAATCAACACTTTCAAAATCAAGTTTGTGGAGCATGAACAGTCTCCCAAAGACAGTGCTTAATCATTTGATTCACCAAATTGTGACCTATTTTGAGCAGAATTTCGAAGACAAACTTCATCCAGGTGGTCCATTTGATCCATTGGGGCTTGCAAACGATCCAGATCAAGCTGCACTGCTAAAGGTGAAGGAAATCAAGAATGGTAGACTTGCTATGTTTTCCATGCTTGGTTTCTTCATCCAAGCCTATGTCACTGGAGAAGGTCCTGTTGAGAACCTTGCAAAGCATCTCAGTGACCCATTTGGCAACAACTTGCTCACAGTCATTGCTGGAACAGCTGAGAGAACTCCAACTCTCTAAATCACTCATCTTCATGTTTTCCCCCAATCTTAATGTACAATACATATCACTGAGATATTTTAAGGCTTCTTGCTTTGTTCCTTGGAACTCAACTTACTCATCATTTGTAGAGCCTGCCCTCAATCTGAACTTTACAAAAATGATTTTCTTCCAATTTTTCTTTGTCTAATTAAATAAAATCATTCCACAAAACACTAACTAGAAACAAATTCTTAATTTCAAACTTATAATTTATAGTGCTTGAGTTATTTCAAATGAGGCATAGCCAATGAGGTTCTCTGCTTGAATGCCAAGATAATCCATTGTTCACTGGGACTTTTGAAGGAACACTGTATAATTTTTCTAATATTTTGGACTAAATCATAGAAACATATCAGTCAATGTTGGTATTCAAAGGTTGTAGATCAGTCATGTATATCTTAAGTTAGTTCTGATACAGACATCATTTGACAAAAATATAATAATCACAACAAAAGCAAAAAAAATAAATTATACAAGGAAATTATATGGTAAAAATCATTAACTTAACGATAAGTTAAATTCACAATAAATACTACAGTTTCTTGCCAATAAATAGTTGCAGAGACATGTTTCAGCTAGTATACTCTCAAGAATCTGATGTAAGCTAATCATGACATGAGAAATGATTTTTCATGTGTAATTATTAATTCAGTCTCATCCTTCAACCCATAAATCGGTGATATTAGGAAGCAAAATCATGGTGGATACTTGAAGCAGAATCAGGTTGATTTTTGTTAAAAAAAATATTGTTAAAAAAGTAACTTTTTTTAAGTGATTCTTAGTAAATATTGATATTTGTTTGTTTAGGGTTAAAAAATATAGTTTTTAACTAAAAGGTTCTCTTCTACCGTATATATTTTTAATGAGAAATAACTATTTCAAAAATAAACAGAACTGTTTCTGATCTTTTTTAAATAAATTTATCCAAACATTTTAAGTGATTATTTATTAAAAAAACATTTTTTTATGAGAAATAACTTTTTCTGAAAAAAACAGAAAACTGTTTTTTTTTAAATAAGTTTATCCAAACATGATAAGTGATTATTTTATTAAAAAACATTTTTTTTCTAAAAAAAAGTTTAACAAGTATACTTAGTGCATGCAAGACGTGCAAAGTTCAAACCCATGAGCTTATTTATTGGTTTAGAGAGCCAAAATTATGATATACTTAAAATCAGAGAAACTCAATTTAGAGTAACTATTTTTTGTTGCCTTTTCTTTCGGTTCAAATTGCTAATTTACTAGTTTTTTAACCCAACTCTCCACTGTTACTTATTTATTAAATTTAAAAACTAATTATTTTTAAATTACATATTTGAGATATTTGCTAAAAATATATTAATTTTTAATTTATATAAAGAAAGATAACTAGTTTAACTGAACTTTTATATATACAAGGTGAGAAAGTGATGTTTCTAAATTTAATTAGCATATATAGTATAAATTACAAAGTAAAAATAGAATGTATATTAATATATCAATATAAAAGTGTGAATATAAAAGAAATAAACATCAACCATATAACGAATAAATAAACTAAACATAATAAACAAAAATAAACAAAACATAAAAAAAAATAGTAAACATAAATATATAAATTGTTCAAGTCTCAATCCAATCTTGTTGTCTTCTCCGAAGTCATTTAACATACAAAAATTCTTTCATCCCAATCCAATTTTGTTGATTTATTTATTCTATTTTCTTTCACTGTTTTACACTTTTCAAATTTGAGTTGTCCAATAAATTTTAAATTTTAAGTGAGTATATAAGTCGCAAATAGAGGATATAAATTTTGTAAGATAATCTAGACCGCCTATAAATATTAAAAGAAATTAAATAAAAATAGCAAAATAAATAATACCAAATGACCTGATTCACAGTTATGAACCATCGAAAAAAAGATTATCCTTTAAATACGGTTGTATAAAACTTTTTTTTTTCTAAAAAAAAATTTAACAAGCATACTTTAGTGCATGCAAGACATGGAAAGTTCAAACCCATGAGTTTATTTATTGGTTCAGTGAACCAAAATTATGATATACTTAAAAGGCAGATTCTCCCTGCACACGATGCTTTTTGACTGGCACCCAATCGGATTTATGAAAAGATCATATTACCCTTAATGAAATTAAGAAACACATGAATTGTGATATGCACCCAATGTAAGCACCCAACAAATAGGGTCGTTCTTTTTCCTTTGTGCCTTTGAGCGTGAAGCAGCAGCCACCTTCAACCACCGTGAAGTTGCAGGGAGACACCGTCAGCCACCGTTCAACACCGTCAGCCACCTTCGTAGTGTTCGTTTGCTTCACCGTGAGTGAGCTTCATCGTCGAAGAAGTCAAGGTACCCTTCATCGCTGTTTTTTATCCATAGAATAGTGACTTCTGGATAATTTTATCCGCAGATCAATATTGGCTTCTGGATATTTATATCCGCACTTCACCAGTTGCTTCTGGATTATTTTATCCGCACTTGAATATTGGCTTCCAGATATTTTTGTCCGCACTTGAATAGTGGCTTGCGGATATTTTTGTCCGTAGTTCAATAATGAATTCCGGATATTTTTGTTCGTAATTCAATAATGGGTTCTGGATATTTTTATCCGTAAGATACATTTGACTTGTGGATATTTTTATCCGGAATGTTGTTGTTGTTCTACAGATATTAATATCCGTATTAGTGTGAAATTTTTCACAACTGTTTTAGATTATATGTGTTATAATTTTTTTATATATATTGGATTGAATGTTACTTTTATGAAATGTAAGATGGTGCAGACTAGAGGTGGAGGAAGTTCTAATTTGGATCGTGTGTGTCCAACTGCATCGGTTAGAAGAAAACGGGGTGGGCCTAATACTTCAATTCCAAATGAACAGTTTGAAGATTATATTGAACAAGAAGAAGTTGAAGTTGATGATGAAGGCTATCCAGGAGGACCATTGGATAAGTCCTTACTTGTTAATTATGAACATCATGTAGCCAAACAGTTATGGGATGGTTTGGTAAGTAATGAAAAATAAATTTTTGTATCACAGTCCACAACAGATCCCCACACTTCCATTGCTTGATCCCATGCCTCTCTTGGATGCACCAACATTTTACATTTTGCTTTCACATTTTTATCAATGTGAAACTGACAGAGCAAATTATAAGCTTCAGGAAACACCATTCTAATTGCATTCATTAAGGCAACATCTCTATCACATACCACCACCCTAGGGCATGAATCAACTCTTAAAAACAACCCTTTAAGTCTGT
>Ga0123342_1006253_pt1 | contig 16638 bp, 5 predicted proteins | sample Turbeawhitnodule_FD_89960 | JGI IMG/M metagenome (GOLD analysis project Ga0123342, IMG submission 89960) | Root nodule microbial communities of legume samples collected from Mexico - Turtle bean Mexico white nodule | ecosystem: Host-associated > Plants > Roots > Nodule | place: Mexico: Nepantla... | reverse complement strand
GATCAACAATCTTATACACTCCATCATACACATACACCTTACCAGAAGCAGAAGCACTCCCCTCATACCTCATCCCACGAATAACCCTCACCTCAACACCATAATGCATACTCCTCTCCAATGCAAGGTTGCCTGACTCCAACTTCTGATCAGCAATCTGCCTAGACGAATTCTTCTCCTGCCCTCCCTGCCCAGTATAGATTATAACCTCACCATTATCCAAATCATCCTCATAACCCCCAGAAACAATCACACTGGTGGCTATAGGCTCCCCGCAGGAGCTCATACTTCCAGGAAGATAATCAATGCCAGCCTGTATCTGACCGTGCAACCCAAACACACACAACTCCATCCTGAAAAGGAACACGTCCCCGACCACAATCCCAGGAATGGCGCCAACGATTCGCTGCTGGCGGTGCAGCCACAGTCCACGCTCCCGCATCAGTCCAGCAGCTCGCAGGTCCCCGCGGAGACGTCGCGTCCTGCCCTCCACCGCTGTCCCCTCCTCCTCCTTCACCGCAGCCGCCTTCGTCGCCACCAAGGCCGCCACCCGCTTCTCCTCCTCCACAGCGGTATACACGCGCAGCGAGTCGTACACCAAGCGCGTGCGCCTCACCGTCTCCCGCAGCTGCGCATCCTCCCTAACCGACAGACCCATCACCCGCACCAGCTCCTTCTGCTGGCTCTGCTTCCGCCTCGGCGCCACCCTCACCGTGAGGTCCGCGACGGGGACGATCGCGCGCGAGGCGTCACTCTCGGCGGCGGTGGACGAATTCGGGTCTTCCTGGAGCACCGAATCGACATCCGCAGAAGGAAGCAGGTGGGAGCATGCAGCAGGCTGAGGTCCGAAGGAGTCGGGGGGAATGACGGCATTGGTGCCTCCGAATGCAAGGTGGAACAACTCGGTGACTCGGTTGAACTCAGTGAGTAGGTCAAGTTCGTCTCCGATATCGTCGTGGTCTAAGGCGGACCAGAAAGGTTCGGATTTGGGAACTAAGAGTGGTGGCGGTTGCGGCGGCGGTTGCGGTTGTTGGAAGGCATTGTGGTTAGGTGAAGTGTGGAGAGAGAGAGAAGAATCCATTAAGAAGAATTAATGGAAGTGCAGTTGAAGTGTTTGTGTTTATGCGTATAAAGAGAAACTCGAAACGACATTGGAAATGGAAACGACATTTGGAACATCTATTTCTCTCCTCCAGACACCTCTTTCTTTCTAGTGCTTCTTTTTTTCACACTTTTTCATTCAACCTTCTTCCTCTTATCCGTTTCTATAAACGCAAATCTATATTTATATTTATATATTACTACTTTTACGTGTTAAGAATAAAAGAATGAAAAACTTTTTATACTTTAAGTATAATTAATTATATAAAAAATATTAATTAATATGTGAGAAGAGTGTAATAATTTATATATATAGAATTGATTATGCGTATAAAGTGGAGATTCACTTACTTTCGTAATGAATGAAATTAATTAATCTCAATTCCAAACTTTAATATTATTTTATATTGACAACATAGATTATTGGGTCACGGGTCTACATTAGTTATTTTTTCGTATGAAAATAGTGTCACTTCTCTTCTTTTTATAAAAATTATATCTATAAATAACTCCTACATTCTCTTTCATCCTTATTATTATCGGAAACACAAATGTTTTTTTTAAGAGTGTTTATATATATATATATATATATATTTTTATTTATTTATTTATTATTATTTATATATAATATTAAAATTTAAATAAAAAATATTATTATTCACACATTTATATTATCGGTATAAATTTGTAATTTATTTTAATAGATATAAATAATAAACACATAAATAAAAAAAGTTATTGAAATTTTTTGTTTTTGTTATTAAAAAAAGTGACTCATGACCAATCTCTTTCTCTTTTGATATTTGCTTTTATAAATTTTGTAATTATTTTGTTTTCATACATGATTTTGGTTTGAAATTCAGCATCCATGAAATTTTGGCTTGTGAATAATCTTTTTAAACAACTTAATAAACTTAATAGCATTCCTAATTATATAATTAAGAGTAGTTAATGAATAATTATTTACATTAAAGAAATATTTAATCCCAACCAGTTTTTTTTCATCTACTTTTGCCAATTTCTCTTTTCTTGAAGAACCTCTTAGAATTTGATGGTAGTGAAACTATAATTTTCTAAAAACCACTCAATAATTATTTCAAATTATTCCTTTATTCCGTCTTGGTTTTAAAAACAAAACAAAACCATCTTCAAAATAAAATTTTCCATTATCCTATCATTTTAAAAATTACTAACCCTTCTACATTGTGTAGTAGTAATGAGTAAATATCTAAAATAAAATAAATGAAAAAGAACTAAAATGTTTATAACTTAAATGTTTATAACTTTTTTATTAATATATATATATATTAATAAATAATAAGTAAAATAAAATAACTGAAATTTTGTTATTTTGAAAAATACTTTAATTTGTAATTTTAAATATAATTTGTTTAAAACTTCTTTGTTATATTAAAGTATTTTTTATTTTATCATATCAATCAAATTAATTATACATTTTCAATCATTTTTTATATATTTATTTTTCTTTAATTTATATAACTTCATTTTCAAATTTGTTCATTTTTCTACTCTGGTACCCACCATTATTAGAATAGAAACAAAACCTCAAGGAGAATTTCACAACCATAAAAAAAAAAAAAAATTAATGTACTTTGCATTTTATAGTACATGCCATGCTCAATTTAATTATTTTAATTTGTTACTTTATGAAGTGACTGTTTCAATTAATGGCGTAAACAAACTGAATAGAGATTGTGCTTTAGGTACACGATTTCCAAACTATAAAATTCATAATTTTGGTGAGTAGATTTTCATATAGAGGTTTTAGTTTTTATATTTTATATATTTAATTAATTATCAATTAACTATATTTAATTAATAAACTATTTATAAACAATAATGTGTAAATACTAATAAGAATTAGATATAATATATTTTTCATAATATGCATAATAATGGTCAATTACTAAAAACAGATAGGCAAACATAATTTGTGGATTCACATATAAGTATGCCAACTTTGAACTACAATATTTTCACTCCAAATTTTAATTCTTTTTGTCAAAACCTTTGTTTTTTTACTTTATTTCATTCATTTTATTTGAACACTTTCGGAATGAAAATGATAACAGTTAAGTTTGAAAACTTGAAGTGTAGGATAGAAACAATACATGAAATATGAAATGTGATTGTAACAACTCAGTAAGAAAGATGCCATATCACTGCACTTATTTAGCTCTCTAATCTGCTTAACACTGCATATTCAATATTATTATCTTCTTTCATTTCAGGGAAGAGTGTACTCTGTAAAGACAAAATAAACAAGGTTAATTAATCACATTAGAGATTTGTTCAAATGAAGAAGCACACAACATGAAACCATCTCTCTGCTTATTTATGCCAAGTTCGCCACTAGTAGACTTAAACTCTTTGAAATAGAGTTTGAAAGTAGATTTTAAATTTAATTCAACCTTATCAAAATCAGTTTATAAAGAAAGGTTACGAGGTTAACAACTATTGTATGAAAATATATGTTATGGATTATCCGATAATGTTCGGATAACGATGTTATGGATTATCCGATAATGTTCGGATAACGGATGATATACCGATATACCATGTTAAGAAGTGAACTCATTATCTGATACCATGTTATGAAGTGAAATCCAAAAATGATACATGTTAAGAAGTGAACTCATTATCTGATACCATATTAAGAGGTGAACTCCAAAACTAAGAATGAATGCATGGTAAATGTGAATCTGACAAGAATGAAGGTGAATTAGGAAGTGGTTACTTACTTCCACATTTCTTCCCTGCAGGACGGTTGTTGATGTTGCATCTCTTTGGAATGGTGATAGCAGTGGCAACATTGATCTTGGCTTGCTTGGCCAGAGGAGACAGCAGAACAGCACAGAGACATTTTGGAGTAGTTCTCAGCAAAGCACCAACTCTGCTACAACAAGCCAGAGGAACCTTTGCCTTCACATTGCTAACAGCACTCAAACAAGGGCTCAGACTAGCAGCTGCAGACCCTATAGGGGTCTTTCCACACTCACCAGCACCCTCAGCCACCAAAACCAACACAAAAATCATCACTGCCACAAGGAAAATGACCCTATCTCTACCCTTCAAGCTCCTCATTTTTCCTTCAAAATCTGCTTTTTCACTGATCCCTCACTTGTTATAGCACTCTGAATTCCATGGACCAACATCACCTTCTTTATATACAATTCTTGGAGGGAAAAAGGAGTGCACATTAACACTAGTGGGGTGGTTGTGGCCTTGGGATATTCAACAACTCATAATCACCTCCCTGCTACACAAGAACAGTGCTTATTTTATTTATGGCTTCTTATGAGCGATCTTAGAGAGTGTGCCATGGCACAGTAGATTGGTAGGTGAGTGTGAACATTGAAAAAACTTTGATGCTCCACTATGTGCATGATTCACACATAATCAAATAACTACACCTGGCTCTTATGCTTTTTTTTCTTCTTTAGCAGTGTTGTTGCATAATCCATTTCAATTTTAATATGTTACAATCTTCTTAAATTTGTTGGTTTGGAATAAAGATCATTTCAATCAATTTTTATTTTATTTTAATTGATTAACTTCACTTATGATAGGGAAATCTCATTGATTTAATAGATTAAAAATACTTAAAAGTTCATTATCTGGTGATTTTAATGAATTAAAATTATGCAACTAAGATACTTTTGGAAATAACTTCAAAATGTTACAAAAACTTTGTACAAATTTTGAGACAAGTTCTAGAAAAAAAAACATTTATTGATATTGTGTCGGTCAAAATAACTTCAATAACATAGATTGAGCTAAAGATATAGAGATCACCTTATATAACTTTTCCATATCTTATGTCACTATTTGTTAAGGTGATCTAATTCATTATTAATCTTTGTCTTTTAGGTGTTTAAATCTTGATTAGGAAAAAAAAATGTTCTTTATCATAAATGATTTAACAGTATAGATAAGAAATTGTTTAGGGTTCAATAACTAGCTTTACTTATATGTTTTTTCATGCTTTGTTAGAGGATGGCTCAAATGTTAGAAAATTACTAAACAAAAATTAATTTTAGAAATAAAAAACAATTAATTATTATATTAACTAAATTAAATATTATTATACATATTAAAAGAATTATTAATATTTAAAATAGTTTTTATTATTCATAAAAATTATAAAACAATTTTTAGAGTAATATCAATTTTAACCACCAAGAGTGGTTTATTTAACTAATAGAGTTACTAAAAAAAATTCAACAAATACTCGAGAGAAAAAAAGAGAGACCTGAATGTTTTAAATTTTTATTTTCACATACCTATATGCTATCTCTTATATTTTAAAATAACAAATATTTTGACACCTTAATTAGAGTAGTAACTCAGTTAACTTATTATATCTCTCCTTAAAGAGCATAGTAAAAACATGGATACAATCCTGAAAATTAATACCTCAAAACCCAAACTAGTTTCTAAAAAAATCATCTCTAATAATTTCTTAAAACTTAATATTATATTAATTTATCATTTATTTTATTTATCATGTATACGTAGATGTTACTATTGGTATTTCAAAATTTCAATTGTACAAAATTATAATTTATAATTATTTAATAATAATTATACATTATTGAGTTACCAGTATAATCTCCACACTCCCTATGTAATAAGCTAGTTTTTAGGGTTAAGTTGGGTTGGGAGTAATTCAAAAAATTCAACATTAAAAATGACATTTCCATGTTTTGATGAAAACCAAATGTTTGACTCTCTAAGTGTAATGGTAAATCTACTAATAGAATGGAACCTGCCAAAACTTGATGCTGAAAATTAATTTAGCAAGTGAATCATTAATTATGTACAGAGAAAAATAATAAAATGAAGAAAGAAATTTTTATTTTTTTTATGAGTAAAGAATTAATTAAATAACTAAAAACATTTGAAGTATCTTCAGTCCATATACACACAAAAAAAAGTCTAATTGGCCTCCAGATCCTACCCAAACCCACTCTAGATTACATTCTAAAAAAGAGTATTTGAGAAGCTGCGAAACTGCACAGAAGAAAACACAGATTCTATAAGTGCTATAATCCTGACCTACACCTTCCAAACCTCTAAGCTTAGCTTAGAAACATGTTTGGAGGTAAACTCCAGAGCCTAAACTAGAGATGGGTGCAGTCCACAGAAAATATAGAGTTGAAAAGTACCAACATTCTTCTTCCTTGGTTAGACCAAATCTTTCAACCTTGGGAATTTCTACATAGACATTGGAGGCTCCAAAAAACATAGCATTGAACATTCCAGCCAGCTAAAAAGGATAGCTCTGTTCTTACAACAGCAAGAAGTTGTTCTGGAGAAAGAATGTTAGTTTGTTCTGCTTGCAGGCTAGAATGGACTGACGCTATGAGCAAGTTTTAACATGCATTCAGGTACAAGGCGTCTCCTTGGAGGAGCCACTGCATCTCTGGCACGAGCCTCAGCATCACCTGCGTGGATATATCCTACTAAATCTTCAAACATGTCATCTTTTCCACCTCTCATGGGATCCTGAAATGTATAATATAATATAAGCATTTCACATGAATGGCTGCGTAGAAAAAATTTTAACATTCACCAGAATTTTCTCATAAAAATTAGCAAGCACCATTTCTTCAGAAAATACCTAAATGGTTCTGCGTGGATATTTAAAAAAGACAGGTAATAAAGTGTCTGATGATAAAAATGCATCATCAAGGTATATTATTATTATGTAAACATAGATTTATCAAAATCAATGAGAAGCAGAGTGGTCAAATACCTGTAGAAACACATCTGTATGAGTCTTCCCTTCGTACATAATTGATTCAGCCGTCACTCCAACTTTTTGAAGAGTTTCAGCAAATGTTTTACTGTATAAAATAGTATGTTAGTCACAAGTCTAGCAGCTGAAAATTCCGAATTTTTTTTAAAGAGATGCTTCAATACGAAGATAAGAGAAAAGCTATACATTTCTTCTAGTTGCCCATTGAAGGATATACAGGATTAAAGCCCACTTTATAATCCATGCAAAAGCATTACATGCGCACATTTCAATTTAACCTATTATGAAACGAATTCTAACAGTTTACCAAATTAAGTGCCCAAGAAAATATTCTTACTAGAATATTTCTTAAGTTTCAATTAATTCCAAGTATATATGGTCACATAACAGCAGCTTTGTCGCTTATAAAAACCTTATAATGTAACTTTGTTACCATTACGCATTTCCATCTCCAGGCTCACACTTCATCAGTATTCAGTCAATCAAAAAACACACTTATCCTGTAGGTAGCGGATAGATAATACATAGCCTCCGATTAGGATGATTTTTATTTTATTTTGGGCCTCCGTTTTGTATTGAGATCTTATTTTTATTTAAGTGTGTACTATTATTATTGACGCAGTGGGACTACTAAAACAGATATGAACTTAAGCGCCACGGCAAATTTCACAATTCACACAATCATCAATGAACCCTCGTAAACAACTAATCAGCAGCATACCACATTGAATTGTAGCAAATAATACATTATAAAGTGCAATCTTTTCCCAAAGGTTCAAAGAGATTAAACAACCACATAACTTGAGAATGCCTTTTCAATTTCTGAAAGTTTGTCAGATACTACAGAAAATCCCCTAGGTTTTTGAATGCGTGTATACCTGATAATACATTAAATTAAACGCACTTATAATAGTATGCCCATTTTGACAGTAATAAACTCAAAAAGAATAAAAACAAGAAAAATGGGGAAACTAATTTCAAGAGATAATTTAAGATACTCAAATAGTACGATATTGATATTGTGAGATCTCCTCATAGAATTGAACTTAATCACCATGTTACATCATTTACATGTTTTTGAATTAACACTTTTTTATCGTTCTATACTGATTGTTTGCTGAAATCTCCTTTCAGGGGGACAAGGAACTGACATAGGTCGTTCTATGTTATTCCTTCTACATGGTTTTCAATACCTTGAAGTTAAATTAAGCTGCTGATTGCTAACTAAATCATTCAGTAATTCAACCATTACACAAAGCTTGGCACTTTAATATTGCATGAAACAATTATCAGTCACTACGCTCCGCAAATAAGGTCATCTGGGCTATATCTCGGCACAACTAAACCATAACAAATTAATAGGACAACAAATATATACTCCTGTTTTCCACAGTTACAAATTTTTAGAAAGGGGGGGCACAAACCTGGCATCTGATGGTATTGAATAATCCCCAGTGCCATGAAAAAGCACTACAGGAGGTAGTAGAGAATTCGCATTTCCAATGTTTGGATCTTGAATCATTACTTCTGGAGAAAACCGTTTCAGGGATTCCTCCCCTTCCATTATGCTGTAAGGTAGAGGTAGTCATTTGAAAGTCGAATACAGCGAAAAGCAGGAAATTAAACATTAACTCACTTGAAGATTAATGAAGTGTGTACCTTAGAAAGATGGACCGATAAAGACCCCTACTGTGGAAGTGCTCTACTAGGTTAAATAAATTATACCTGAATTGACGTAAGAAGGAAAGACAGCAAATAAATTATGTTAGTCTGAGTGTAAAGTCAATAATCATTGGTGGGAACTGCAAGGTAATATAATAAACAATCTCAATCAAATAACATTACATTTACGACCATGAGAAACAAAATAAAACCAATGGTTGGAAGAATTAATAGACATTACATACATATCTTCTGGAGACATTTATTAAGGTCGTTATAATTTAAAAAGATTAAATCCATACACAATCAACTTGAGCTATATTATATTTGGCATGTACAACAGTGTAGCACTCCTAATATTAGTAAAACAAAACGCTTGTGTAATATATATTACAATAAAAAAAAATGCATTTATAATATTTGTAGAACAAAGCACTTTTGTAACATGTCACCATTAACATTTGCATTTCTAACTTAGTAGAACTTTGTAAAATATCTCGATAAAAATTTGCATTTCCAACATGAGATATTTCACGAACTAAACAAAAACAATGGCTAAAATTGTTAGGTGAAAGCACGAGCAACTTTTATTACATTTCTAACAGACTCCCTACTGCACGAGTCCTTTGAGCTTAAAAAAGGATAATGCGCAGACTCCGCTAATTCTTAAATCCAACTTCTGTTTTTATTTAGAAGAATTGAGTGACAAGGATCAAACTCTAGATTGGCAATTAGTTCCTGCTTGTCAGGAGAAAACGGAATCTTCCTATTTTGTTTTCGTAAGTGCAGACATTAGTTCCATCATTCCTATTTTAGGTATCTCTACTATCTGATATCCGTAATTTGGGTAAACTTTTAGGAGATACTGTCTCTCCTCTCACTTAACCCTAGGTACAGCTGCTGCCCTAGTTCCCTATTTGTTCTACCATATTGTAACCAGTAAAATCAAGGAAAATACAATATTTTCTGCAAGGTAGCAAAGAGCAATATGATTACCCATCTTTGATTTCAAACACCATTTTGCACCATTCATAGCAAACAAACAGTATATTGAAGGGTACCCTGACATAACTAGCCTGATTGGTTCACCTACTCTTCCTATCATTGGCCACAAACTAAAGGGAGAAAACTTCATCCAAACCAACCAGCTCAGTGCTAATTTTTTCCAAGCAAAAGAGGAATATATCACCAGGGATGAAAAACAAGTGAAGAAAGTTGATCCCAACAATTAAAAAAAATAAGCTTGGTGTTAAACATTATTAGATGTTTCCACATTGGGTAGAAATGTTAACCAAAATAGTCCTTACAAATGGTTAATTCTCACCCCTTGAGAAAGCATTTTGGATTGAGTTAGATGGAGTCAAATTTGAATATGATATCAGAGTTTATCCCGCATTAATGTTAAGTCACCGTAGATGTCCAATCCATGCTCCAAATGTCCAATCCTGTGTGAAAGGTGTTTGTTAAGACTTAAACAATCCTAACCACTTAAGCTATCTTTGGGGCTTGAGTTTGTCCTTGATCATTTCTGATCAACATAAAAATGAGATCGAACAGAACATCACGTACTACAGCCAGCTAAAGTGATATATACAGAACGCAGCAAAGAAGACTAATTCAAATGTGGATAACATCATAGTTATCAATCTCGGATAGAGACACACAAGTCAATAACAAACAAATTCAAGAAATTAAATAGTTGTATTGTAACCCTCCAAGTGGATGATGCTACAATTGTTTCAAGGGCGACCTGTGAAGTTCAAAATAATTAAAAAACAAAAGAAAAACTTTAAGAACAAAACATAAGGATATAACAAAGGGGGTCAGCGATAGGAGATGTAAGGTAGATTTGATGGTAAAAGTGGGAGGGAGGGAAAGATAAAGGTCGTGGGTTTGAATATGCTAACAGAAAACAACATATTACCAATTAACATTTGCTAATATAATAAAACGGAGAGGAAGAGCGATAACACAGAGTGACCACTTAGGACAAATAACGACAAAGCAAGTCCACTACCCTTTCGAGAGGTGGGTATGCCCCTGGGTGTGGATGGTTTGTGTTAAAATAAGGTGACAGAGCCCTTGCATATGGTATGAAGCTTGCGCCATTAGCGTATAAAATGGTAGATTTAATGGTAGATTTCCCTTCCTGCTATACGACGCAGCTATAGCACACATATTTAACTACTAAGATTGAAAGGGAAAGGGAAAGGGACTAGGGACTCTCTGCAAGTACTTACCCTCCAGATAAACCAAAATAAGTCTTAATCTGGGAAAGACTCCAAGATGTACTCTCTCCTTCACCTGCCTCTTTGATTGCCTGCTCCACAATTACACATGCAGCAATATGTGCTCCAGCAGATTGTCCCATTAGGTAAATTCTATGCGAAAAAATTGGAAAAAAAACATTATTGATCATGAGAAGCCATTACTCTTAAAGCAAGTGAACAAATTTGATGGCTTCATGAGAAAACTTTGGATTTAGGAGGATGATTATTAACCTGTTAGGATCACCTCCATATTCTGCAATATTGTTGCACACAAATGCGATGCCTTGAGAAGAATCAGCTATCATATCACTGATGGTTCCCTGGGGAAAATTTCTGCAAGAAAATAGATGTTTTATAACACTGCAATAGAAAGACAAAAGCAAGTAACACACTCAATTCTGTAGACTATTTAGACTTAGGTGAATCATGTAGCTTGAGAGAAAATTTGAATTACACATGCATTTAGTGGTTTGTGATGAGGTACAATTAAAACCACTGATTTCCTTGGATTGGTATTCTTCATTACTGCTTTCACGACCAAATTTCATTTTGATTTTGACTTTTATATTTCAACAATCCTTATGCTTTAAACTGGAAGATATCTTGCATAAAAGAGGCACATTAGAGATATGGAACCATTCAGGAGTCTCCAGAAAACTCAAGGGAAAGTCGGCAGTTGAAAGAGCTCACTTCAAATAATGGCTTGGTTAAACCCTATGACTTTCTAATTATATAACAATATTTTATATTTATCAATAGAATTTTCAAAACAAAAAGATAAGATTGAAAACTATCAAAGAGTTCTTATTTTATCATCAATAACAAGAAGAGACCAACAAGAGACAGTACAAATTAAAAACATGAGGACCGGGACCAAAGCATAAATTAAAACAGATAATATTTAGAAAAGATGATACAGTAGAATAGAACCCAGGAATAGAGTTTTCTTTATTACTATTTACTAGTACAGATAAATATTTGTCTCCTACCTAGAGCAGATAGATAGCTTCTACCTAGAGCAATACAGATGTGAGAGCTGGGGAAGGAAATATCACCTGTAATCAATACATGCCACAATGATATCTCTCTCTGATAGCTGTTGACCTAGAAGAGTACCCCATGCTTTGTAACTACAGAAATACAGTACACATACTTTAAAACTAGTAATAACAGAATTGGTAAGTGGTGAATGTGTCTGTGTTCATATACAACAACAGACACAGTCAAACAGGTTAATCCCTTCAATAATGAAATTGGTAGCATCTTATTCTGATTGCACATGGTATGATAAAAGTCAAAAAAGAAAAAAAAAACTGTATAAACCTCAGGTTGAAACTACTTAATAAGACATTATACAGTACTACTAAATATAGCTCACGCAGCACATGTAGATATTAGTTTTAGCAAAATTGAAACTGACTGTCAGTTACAGTAATCAATTTGTTGACATATTCACCAAATCCCTCAAAAGATCTCCCATGTTGAATATTTTGGTGCATATTATTTATATGCTGTAGCTTGAAAGGGAGTATTCAATATAACACATGTAAATACTAGTTTTAAAACATTTGAATATGTAAAATTTTATAACAATTAGCATTGTCAGTATAAATATTCTTGTGTGATCGACATTTCCAAAACTTAATAAGTTCAACTGATTTCCTTATGCGTCTCAATAAATTGCAACCTTCTTACCACCATTAATGGTGAGCAAAAAAATAATGAACTTCTATTTTGATAGGAGATAAAAATAAGAATTGAAGCTAATCAACAATTCCACGGAAAGGGATCATGCTCTGAATCAAAGCAACAACATTAGAAAAAAAATTATTACACCTAATTACATTAAATTGCAATTTTTTAAATGACGCACAAACATCACGTACCCAATAATCCAGGCTCCACCAGTAATAAAAGCAACAACTGGTTTTGGACCACTGCTATTTTTAGGCAAATACAAGTCAAGCCTGCAAAAGAAAATAAGCTCAAATTGCAACAATTGAAGGAATTAATAAATGTAAGGAGACGATTGAGATAAATCATACCTATTTCGCGGTTTATCTCCATAAACTATGCTTCTGCGTATCTGACTGGAGAAGAAATAGTAATATCCAACTATAAAACAGAAGGGGGCAAATGTCGAGTGATATTAATGCATTTGAAATCAGAATCTGGAAACAAATAATTAATTACAAGTAAGAAAAATGTTAAAGATCACAGAATTCAGACCTTGAATAAAGCCTGGAAAAAGAAGTAGTGCATAGCAACTAAGGGCAAGAAATCTTGATATCCATTTATAGCCTACCCTGAACAGAAATAAATGATCAGAGAGCATCCACAACTGGTATATATGAAGATAATAATCACGTAATACAAAAAAGCAGAGATGTTAGGGTTCATCTTAAAACCAACTTCCATTAATTGAAGGTTCTTAACAGACAAATAAACTGCACCCTAAGAATTGAGACAGACAATATGGGTCTTTTCAAGAAGATATATAACAAGCCTTCCTATCAATTGCATTACCAATTCAAATCAGTCATACACTATAGTGAAAAACCTCAAAAACCCACTAAGAAAACAATTTTGTAGGTCCTGTTTGGCAGGTGAGAAATTAGGGGCAAAGAGCGGAAGGAAACAATCTGGTGTGATCAGAGAAATAAGTTGAAATAATTTTAAAAATAATGTGACCCACTGAATTAATTCTCACTTATTTCTACACATTTGTTCTCTATCTCTCCACGATCAAAACACCTGAACTGTCACTTAATTCCACACCTACTTTCACTCATTCTTCTTAATTTCATCCATGGAAATTCTAACATAACACTAGATCGGTACAGAGCCACAGGTATCTATCTCATAGCTAGACGAACTAATCCCGTGGATAAGTAAAGTATCAGTTAAGTACCCCAAGCATGTAGTTTTATCCATCCTAACATTAGTCAAAGAACCCAAACCACTTGTCACACGTGCGTCACCATTGATGTTAGAAATCAGCATTGTTTGATTGCATTGTTGAAATCTTGCACTTATACATATTCTATTTTGGGTGAATGCAGGATCTCGAAGCGAACAAAAACGATAACAATACCCGAGGTATCCGAGCAGCTTGAAGCCGAGGCGAGTCAAGAGAAAGGTCTCGGCGGCGACATCGCGGCCGAAGGAGGAGCGGATGGCGGTGTCAGTGTGGTCGGAGACGCAGGGGAAGGAGTCCTGGCTGGCGGCCCGGCGGCGGCGTTTCTGATTGAAAGAGTGGCGAGGGCGGGAGGGTTTGTTGCGCGAGGTGGTGAAGCTGGAGGCCCTGGGCAAGGGCGGCTTGAGGGACATGTCTCGGAAGGAAGGGGCGGAGTGGTCGAGGAGGCTGACGGAGGGATCATTCTCGTCCTCTTTGGGTCGGATGAATGCGGCGGAATCAAGAGAACGGTTGGATGTCGGAAAGATCTGCGATGGCATTTTGCGCTGAAGCGAATGCAGAGTGCGTGTGTGAGCGAATCTTGTTCGTTACAGAGAGGATTCAATTGGAAGATGAAGCGAGAGAGAGAGAGAGAGAGAGAAATAAAAGAAAGGTGGTGATTGGCTTAGATGGGAAGAATGTGGGGCCCATGTGGGACTTTGAGTTCGTCAAATAGAGAAACTCCACTTCAAATGCTTTCTTTCTTTTTTATTCAATACCACTTCAAATCTTTATCAATAACTCTTCTTCACTTCATAAATTTTAAATCTAACAAATATGTGTTATTAATACACAAATATTTTTTTATAAATGCTTAAATTCTTGTAATTATTTAAACAAAAACTAAATATTAAATATATTTTTTTTTTTATGTATTTAACGAACCCCTGAAATCACTCTAAAATTAACGGAATAGCCGTACATTTGTCTGCAACATTCTCTTTACCTTCTTTTCTTGTCAGATAATATTTTTAAATATATATATATATATATATATATTTAAATTGAAGTTTAAAAGCGTGACTGAATTATTATTTTTCAAAATAAACAACGTGATTTTAAGAATAACTATCACTGTTACTTATGAAAAATCTAATTACGTAAATGACTTTACGCTTAGTTTTGTATTAAAATTAAGGATTGAGATATTTTCTCATTTAATTACAACACAAAATTGATTTTTATTTTTAGTTCAAATTTTAAATTTTTAAATATTTATAATATAGAAATAATTAGAACAAATCATTTTTATATGAAATTTATTTAATTGAATATTTTACTTTATCAATTTATTAAAAATAATTATAGTTGACATACAATTAAAACAATAATAATTTTTTATTTATAAAATAATTTAATTTAATTTTTAATCTTATATTTTTATTTATACAAAAGATTATTATAAATTTTTCTTTGTCTCGCATGATCATTTACTTAATCTAAACAAAATCATTTTCTTCAAATCTATCTTATTTCTAAAGAAAAGATTAAACATATATTGTCATAAAAGTGAATTTAATCTCCAAGTTTATAGCATCTAACATAGTGAAAGATAGTTGTAAATTACGTTACAATTCCTCCCTCTTCTCCTTATTATCATGTTCAGAGTGTTAATATATTTATTTATTTATTTATTTATTTCATATAAGAGTATTTGATTCTTGCACTCTATCCCACTAAACGTAACACTGTATATTGATGAATGATTAGAGTAAAGGTGCAGAACGAAAATTAATGGTTGAAACTTGAAAGGCACAATTTCATGTACCATGGAATTTAAAGAGATTAATTTTAAGAAAAACCCTATTTCATTAGTATGTTACAATTGACTTGGATTTGGAATTAGTAAGATAACATATTATAAATGTTTAGAATATATGTTTTAAAATAAATTAATTACTTGTTTGAAATAACTTTATTAAGGAGTCGCCCAAAAATAATTATTTTCTGAAAATAAATCAGGGATTGATTGTTTTGCCTCCTCTTCTTTTATTGAACTAAATAATAATTTTATGAAAATAAATTAGGACTTATTTGTTTTAAGTCATCTTCTTTTATTTTTTGAAAATGTATTTAATGTTTTTTAAACTGTATAAAGATATGTTCTAGATATCATAACTCATCCACGATAAGAATAAGAGTTATTCTCAAGAGAGAGAAAACATCAACTTCTACTTTTCAACCTTCTATTTTACCATAAGACTAATTATAACAATTTTAATATTAATAAATATTAATGAATAGGAAGTGACTTTATTTAATATAAGAGTTGAATTAAAACTATTATAGTAAGTATTTATTATGTTTAAATTATAATCAATATAAAGTGTTTTACTTATTATGACGAATTAATTATAACTATTGTATTATATGGTCTTGGAACGAAGTTATATAACCGAAATTAAATAGTTGAGATAACCTTGACAAATTTAGTCGATGATAAGAGAATTAATCAAAATGGTCTCGGAAGTAATGTTAAAGACATATTGGAAAACATACGAGACAAGATAATTAACAACAACATTAATCTTAAATCAACTTCATAAATTGACCGTATTATCAAAACTAATACAAGATTAATTATAATATTTATAGTGATTCACGTCCATCCGTACAAAGATCTAATACAAATCTATAAATAGATTGACTTGAGACAAATAAATATTATATTTTAATAATATTCATCACTTTCGACTAACAAAACCGACTTGAATGTTAGAAAATTTTTTGCAAGTAAGACCCTCCACTAGTGTAGATAAGTTAAACAAATGCGGCTATTTTAAATTTACAAATGCGGTCATAGAACCGCATTTGATCAACACGCATTTGTAAATCTGGAATTTACAAATGCGGTCCTATGACCGCAT
>Ga0123342_1006252_pt1 | contig 16639 bp, 9 predicted proteins | sample Turbeawhitnodule_FD_89960 | JGI IMG/M metagenome (GOLD analysis project Ga0123342, IMG submission 89960) | Root nodule microbial communities of legume samples collected from Mexico - Turtle bean Mexico white nodule | ecosystem: Host-associated > Plants > Roots > Nodule | place: Mexico: Nepantla... | reverse complement strand
TTCTTCCATGATTGCTTCATCCAGGTCCTTCTTTTCTTTATGGCGTTCCTTCTTTATTGATAAACTTTTGTACTTTCTATCGAATTGGGTGTTTTTTTGTTTTTGTGACTCTTGCTCCCAAGACTTTGAATTTAGAGTCTTTGCTATGCTAATTCAAATGCCTCTTTCTTGATTGCTTAGGGTTTTTCTTTTGTTTCTGTAGCTTTTCTTGATTTCTTCTGCTAAGTTGAGAGGTTCTTGTACCTTGGGTTTTGCGCAATATGCTGTAGATAAATCCGTTGCTCTAGGACGTCTCGGGACCCTGTGTTTTTGTGTGCTTAACCATTTAATATTACAGTTTGTACTCGGAATATGAATAATCTAAATTTTGATCATGATCTTGTGCCATAGTAGATCGTTGATTCTCACTTTTTCTCTGTGCAGTTTAATTTTGATGTGTAAAAACGTTTTCTTGGTTAATTAGAAATTAGTTAGATAGGAATTTGAAAATAATTAGTACAATGGTTAATAATCTTAGCATACTTTTACTTGAAATAGTTTTTGTATGCATGCAAACAATTTCTTATTTGCTATGTTGCTTTTGGGGTGTTGATGAATCAGGGGTGTGATGCTTCGTTGCTGTTAGATGAGAACGATGGTGATAGTAACCGTTCCGTGGAGAAGCAGGCTGTGCCAAATCAGACATTGAGAGGGTTTGACAAGATTGACTTGATAAAGGAGGAGGTGGAGCAAGCGTGTCCTGGTGTTGTGTCTTGTGCTGACATAGTTTCTCTTGCGGCTAGGGATTCCGTTCTTCTGGTACACATTTCATTGTTTACAATTCACTTGGGTGCTTAATATATCCTGGGTTTCAATGTTATTCTGATTGCATTATATACAAACTTTTAAGATCATTTGGTTTCTTGCGTCTTAGATTCATTTGTTTTGTCTCTCTTCATGTCACTTTTGTGCTTAGTGAATCATGTGTCTACACATTATCTTTGATAAGATAAACAATTTATCTTTTTCTTCCTTGACAATCAATGATATCGTGATTTGAGGTGGTAATTAAAGTCTTTAAAAATACCACTTTTGTTGCATGTACTGCACTTTTTAAAAGCCCAATATCATTGCATATATGATATGTTTTTTCGTACATGTTTTTTTTATACATGGCCATGGTAGGCTGGTGGGCCTTTCTATCCCGTTTTAACCGGCAGACGAGACAACCATCAATCATTTTTTGAGGAAGCAACTGATGAGATTCCCAGGCCTGATGATAATGTTACACGCACATTACATCTCTTTAATCTAAGAGGATTTAGTGCAAGAGAAACTGTCAGCCTTCTTGGTAAGTGCTTTACATTTTGTTTCATCTTAAATATATATTTCCCTTAGTTTTTCAGTTAGCTCTCCATTCTTAATAAGATGTAATCTAGTCATCATATGAATGTTTTGCTTCTTTCTTTGTATAGCCATGTTTAATTTTGTGCACAGTGTGTTCATTTTTATTGCTTTTCGATCACTTAAAATATCACCCGAAACGAAAACCTATGTTTAGCAGGATAAAAATGTAAGCAAAATTATCACTTAATACCATGTGATATATAACTGACTTCACATAGTAAGACAAAACTTTTTTATTGTCATCCATGAATGAAATTTGACTAATGGGTTTGATTGATTTGATTGATGATGATCTGAAGGAGGACACAACATTGGAAAAATTGGTTGTGATTTCATTAAGCAAAGGTTATACAACTTTCAGGACACAAAACAACCGGATCCTAGTATACCTCTTGATTTCCTTAATCAAATGAGGCTAAACTGTCCAAACAACTCGAACACCAATAGCAATAAAGAGGAGTTTGTGACTTCAAACCCTATGAGCATGCAAGCATTGTCATCTTCAGTTCCATCAGGTTCAACATTTGACTCTCACTACTACCAAAGCCTGCTAAGAGGAAGAGGACTACTTTTTGCTGATCAACAACTTATGGCTCAGGATAGAACTGCCAAATTGGTCTCTGCTTATGCTTCAGATGATGGATCAACCTTTCGCATGGACTTTGCCAGGGTCATGTCGAAAATGTCTAATCTTGATGTTTTGACAGGATTTCAAGGTCAAGTTCGACTTAATTGCTCCAAACCTGTGACTTCTTGAGTGAGTATATATGTACATTTCAAATAGTTCATTCTTTTGTACAATTTGGTAAACCAAATTAGATTTTTGGTGGAATATACATTTGGGGCTAGTTTTGGTCATTTAAATTGTGGGGTTTAGTTGCAAGAGGAATTATGAATTGGGTCACATTGTATAAAATGTATACTCTATGGAAATGTTCTTTCATTTCCCACCCTACAAAAAGAGAAAAAGCAATCCTTACTATCTTAGTTGTAATATTTTGCATGAATATGATTCATCCACTAAATCAAATATATATACAGCAACTTTGTTTCATACCATAAATTCTCAATATTATATATTGTAAACAATTTTATTATAAGTCACTTAATTTTACAATTTTATTTTTCAATTAATGTAACTCATTTACTATAATTTTATATTTTTAATTGGAGTAATTTTAGTTTTGGTCTTCCAATTTAGTTTTTTTTTTCTTTCAAATTTGCAAAATGTTGTTTTTAGTCCTTTAAATGAATTTGAAGGAATAAAAAGAAAAAAAATATACTTTTTTTTAATAATCCCTTTAAAATCACTTTCTTCAATTTGAGAGAATAAAAACAACCATTTTTAAATTAAGGGATTAAAATATAAATTAATTCAAATTCAAAGGACAAAAAATATATGAAGAAATTATGTGTTAAAGATTGATTATATAATTATAAGACAATTTGGTCTAAATGATTCTATTAACTATATACATAGATAAATGAAATTTAGATCATTCATGTTTTTTATCATAACAAATAATGTGATGAACTAATGTATTTATTTAAAATATGTTCATTAGATAAAACTACATAAGATTGTCTCCTTCAAGTGTTTACATTCTACTACTATATAAATTTCAAATATTTATAATATTGTTATTTCTAGTGAATCCAAAGTTTTTACCTCTTTAAGTTCAAATGCTATTAAAAAATTTGGTGATGTATTTCTTAATGAAGTTCTAGTTGAAATTTCACCTTTTAAGAATATAAAAGATCAAATAGATCTTGTTTTTGAAGTAGGTCTACCCAACACACCGTTTATAGAACAAATCTTCAAAAGACTATGGAGATAAAATCTCAAGTTCAAGAGTTGTTAGAGAAAGGTTGAATTCAAAATATAGATAACCCTTATGTTGTATTTATCTCATTAGTGCCAAAAAAAGATGGAAAATGGAGAATGTGTTGTGATTGTATGGCCATCAACAACATTACAATAAATACAAGCACCCAATTTCCTATGCATAATAATATGCTTGATGAATTGCATGAGTCCACAGATGATGGAGGCCATCCAAGTCACCATCCACAAGAATAAAAGACAAATGAATTGTCTGTATCAATAATAGAATAAACTTGTATAAGATTTGTATTTTAAATTTTCTTAAAGTATTTTATAGATGAAACAAGGATATTCTAGAAACCATAACTTGTCTGACAAGTAAAGGCTTCTAGAACACCTTAGAAGAGTACACACGGCCTCCTTAGGCCACCACACTCATCGTAGTTGTCTACTTAACTAGAGTTATGGTAGCTTAAAGAACAAGCTACCTTCATCTATAAATACTCCAAAATACTCTCATGTATTCAGATTTGCAAATATTGAATGAAGAACTCTGAATTTGAGATTTATTTTCTCTCAAATCTCCTTTTGTTAGAGAGTCTCCAAGGCCTTGTAATCCTTGGAAAGTTGGTCAAATTTCTACTTCCTAGCACCAAAAGTACTCCAATTCCTCACCAAAACCTCTCATTCTCTGTGCAAACTCTTCTCCATTCCATTGTCATTGCATTCAACTTCTACAATCCATCACCTTGGATTGCATCAACATACCATCTTATAGAACAAATCTTCAAAAGACTACAGATATAGAATCTTAAGTTCAAGAGTTGTTGGAGAAAGGTTGAATTCAAAATATTCATAACCCTTGTGTTGTATTTGTCTTATTGATGCCAAAAAAAGATGGAAAATGGAGATCATCTTATAAGGATATAGAATCTCAAGTTAATAGACCATCTTATAGAAAAAATCTTCAAAAGACAAAGGATATAGAATCTCAAGTTCAAGAGTTGTTGTAGAAAGGTTAGATTCAAAATATTCATAACCCATGTGTTCTATCTGTCTTATTGGTGCTAAAAAAAGAGGGAAAATGGAGAATGTGTTGTGACTGTAGATCCATCAATAACATTACAATAAAAATGCAAGCATCCAATTTCCTATGCATAATAAGCTTGATGAATTGCATGAATCCACAATGTTTTCTAAAATTGATCTAAAGAGTAGTTATTACTAAATTCAAATAAAAGATGGTGATGAGTGGAAAACCACTTTTAAGACCAAGTTTGGACTATCGAGTGGTTAGTGACGCCTTTTGGTTGTACTAAGGCACTCAACCCTTTCATGAGGCTTGAATCATGTCGTACGGATTGCATAAGAAATTTTGTAGTTGTTTACTTTATGACATTTTCGTGCATCGTCGTAGTCATAACGAACATTTAAATAATTTGAAACAAGTTTTGTTAGTACTTAGTAATAACCATCTATTTGCCAATTCAGGTAAGTGCACCTTTTGTGTAAATATGGTCATCTTTTTAGTTTTTGTAGTCAATAAAAACGGGGTTCATGTTGACCCCTAAAAAATCAAAGCTATCCAAGAGTGGCCCACTCCACAAAATGTGCGAGAAGTTAAAAGCTCCCATGGTTTGACGAGCTTTTATAAAATATTTATTTCTAACTTCCTTTGTCTAGCTTCATTGCTCAATTAATGAAGAAGGATGTCACATTAAGGAAAAACATGAGCAAATTTTTCAAAAGATTAAGGCTCAACTCACCAATGCACCTGTTCTAGCTTTGCCTGACTTTTCCAAAACTTTTGAGTTAGAATGTGATGCATTAGGAGTTGACACAAATGCAAGGAAGGCACCCTATTTTTAGAATTAGAGACCTTAAGCAAGAGGGGGGTGGATAGTTTATGAAAGATCTTCGCAAATATTGAAGGTGGATTGAAAGTCAATGAGAATCAATCAATTAGAAATCTATTCAGCTGATTTAAAAAACATTTTTTCACTTAACAACAGAAAATAAACCGGTTTTTTTTTGTGAAACAATCGGTTGTTTATATTAGCAGTTATAAAATTCAAGAAAAAACAAATTTAAAGAGATAAGGGATAAAAAGATTCACACTGGAAATTTATACTGGTTCACTATTATCCAAGAGCTACATCCAATCCCCAGAAAACCTCTGAGTATTCCACTAAGCAATCAAACACCTTGATTACACAACACAAACCAAAGTGGTGATCTTAAACCCTTCAAGAACACATACCACCTTTGGCAAACACACCACAGATCTTAGAACAACCTCTGGATCTGCACACCAACAATTCTTACAAAAATACAATAGTCAAGAGAGAAAAGGAATGATAACACCTGCTACAATAAAAAATTGAATAGAAGAAGTACAAAGCAATCCTATTCCACTCTTAGAAAGAATCCAAAGCTTGGAACAATCTTGGAAAAACTTGATTTGAAAGTATTCTCATGAATCAGTAACAACCAGGAGCTTAAAACAAATTATATATACTCCAATCAGTTGTTAAAATCATTTAATGCAAAAGCCAAATCAGTTTTAAAATAAACATAACAGATTAAATCAGTCCAACTGAATTCTGTTAAGGATTTTAAAAAATCAACTGATTGAAAACACGAAACAATCGGTTGAATTGGCTTGACAACAAGTTCAACCAATTTCAAGCTTTTTCAAATTCTTTTAAAAAATACTAAGTGTAAAACAACCGGTTGAAACAATAATTCAACAGATTGATTTTCCACATCCTTTAGAAACCATATCTTTTTCAAAAGAACTTAAATCAAGCAACCTTGGATCATATCTATTAGTGGATTTACAAATTCAAACTACACAAAACCTACACACACAAGAAGCAATAAAGTCTTCAAGCAATTTTCTTGGATTTGGAGACATCAAAGCCCATGCTCAACACCTATTACTTATTTCATTGAAAAATTTCATGGTGCCTCCCTCAATTACCCCACCTATGACAAATAACTCTATGCTCTTGTGAGTACCTTTCAAACATGGGAACACTATCTAGTGTTCAAGGAGTTTGTCACTTATAGTGACCATGAGTCACTTAAATATTTGAAGGATCAAGGAAAACTCAACAAGAGAGATGTACTTCAATGAGTACTATTAATCTTAAAATTTGAATAATATTGAAAAATATTTTCTTCTTTTGAACTAAGTCAAATCATCCAAATAACTCAATGTCTGAGAATGAAATTGAGTGTTTGGCATGAACTGCTCCAGCAATAATGCAAAAAGCAAACTATTGTAAGTCAAGAAATTGATTATGATAGTTTGATTTTTAAATAATCATGATTATTGAATTAACTTGATTTGACATTGGGGAGTAGAGAATTTGAATCTTATGTTATTTATAACTAGCCAAGTATAAGAGATTTACAAAGTTTATTCAATCCCAACACTTTTATGAATATAAGAACATCTTTTTTTTTACACCAAGTTTTGAACTTTCTAACTTTATTTTTTGTTTGAATCACCGACATTATTTAAACAACTTCACATGATTACTTTCACACTTTATAGTGAAAGATATATATGTTGGATTTACCACTAATTCATGAGGATACAACAATCCCTTTTCAACTATATTACAGTTGACTCGATCTACTTGTCAAGAAATAAAACTCCATAAATTATCTATGTATCGTTTTTGTCTATATTATTTTAGAGTGTTCTTTTATATTTTTTTTCATGAGTTTGAACTTTCCTATATTTATGTTATTTTTTTTTATACTATGTTTGATACGATGATGTCATGATTAAAATAAATAGTAGATAAATTATAGCGTGTTATTAAAATATATATATATATATATATAATTTTAAGAGTGTAAATAAATTTGTGAGAGGAAATAATAGTAATAATTACTCGAAGTATACAAAAATATGTATATCCAAAAGAATGTATTTTCTCTATCTTTATATATATATATATAAATATGTATCACTAATAAAAATCATCTTAAAAAAATTAAAATTATGACCATAAACATTTCTAAAACTAAAATTAGTCACATTTAAAAAATAATTTTAATTCTTTAGATTCAGTGTTTAAAGAATAATTTTTTTTTTATGTTTAGGGTCTAAATTTTTTTAATTAGGAAATCAATAAAAATCAGATTAAAACCGTAATTAAGAAAATAAAACATTTTAAAAACTTAGTGTTACGTTTATTATGTTATTTTTTAAACAATAAGAAGAATGACATCGGAAGGGAAAAAAATAAAACATTTAAAGAAAAAAAGACACTAATGATTTTCCAAATGTATGGATGAAAAAGTGTAGAGAAAGGTTAAGACCCCACAGAGAGGTGACACGCAAGATTTCTCTCTATCTTCTCATCCGCCACTTCTCCAATTGGAAGCACACGCCAACAATCTAATTTCTCAATCATTCAACATTTTTCAATGTTCATAGCCACACCACACCACTAACCTTCTTCTGCATCCTTGCTTCTTCTTCTGTCATCCATACTTGAGACCCCAAATGGCCCCTGCCAGTGCCACCACTCTCTTCTCCTCTAACCCCATGTTTCCTTCTGACAACCACTCTCTCTCCCCCTCTCCAACCATTCCCAAATCCTTCACTGGCCTCTGCAAACCCTTCCATTCCAGGGTTCCCACTTCCATCCCCTTCTTCCATTGCAGAAGACCAGTTTTCTTTGTCAGAGCCACTGTGAGTGTTTCTGCCTCACCCTCTTCTTCAATGCGGTCAAGTTTTTCTTTGTTATTTTTATTATTTATTTGGGTCTGCATAATTTTGTCTGGTAATGCTCAAGTTTCGATTTTTCCTTGAGTCCATGCTTGTTTGTGTAATGAACTTGTTGGATGTCCTTGGCGATGTTGAGAAGGATTTTTGAATTTTAGGTGTTAGTTAACCTTTTAGTGTTCATTTGTTCTTTTCCCCGTGAATTAAAATGGGTGTTTTTATATTTCCATTGGTGTGGGGTTGGGGCCTGTTTTTGTTTTGGTTGTGCAAAACCTTTTTTGTTCTTTCTCAAGGTGTAGCACCTATGTAGAAATTGTTGGTAACGTTGCATGAAAGTTGGAATGGTTTTCAGCAGTGGGAAAGTTCTGTAATAGTTAGTATTTAGCTATCTTTTGATTGAAATTTTATTTGAAGTTGTTATATTGTTATTGGTTATGCTTTGGACAAAATTGTTTCTTTTACTTCGAAAGACTTGAAGTATTGAGGTTTTTTTTTTTTTTTGTGGGCATTTAATATTTGTTGATTAAGACTTTCTCATTTTAAAATGCTTGCAAAAACCTTGGCTTTAGGGTAATAATACCTATGGTCTCTTATGAATTGAAATTTGCTATGGTGTGTTGATTAGGATTTTAACTTGTACAAAGGGTAAAAGTCAAAATTTCAATGCATCTTTCATGCTTTTAGAAAGTTTTTATTGGAAGTTTATTCATCCTTTTGTGCTCAAATCATGTCGTGATTGAGCAGCTTCTAAAACAATCAAGCTCTTAGTAAGGTTGTCTAACTTGCGTTTATATAAACTTGTGGAGGGTTGGTAAACTAAACAAGTAGGTTTACCTTAGACTAACATAATATTAAAAATTTGTAATCATAGTACACAAACCAGTTCCAACTTCACTATAAAGCATACCATAGTAAAAATGATAGTACAATCGTTCTTAATGATCCAAGGTATGAAGTTCTCAAATTTCAGTTCATTTTTGTCGCCAAAAAATAACCAGAAGTTCTATTTTTAATAATAAAACCTAATTAATTGGCAAATACAAACTAAAATAACAGACAGGAGGGTTGCTGGCCTTTGGGTTTGGACATAAAGGTTTCAGTTTTAATAGTGTATGAAGAAAGTTAAGGGATCTTCTCTAGCTTTCAGTTCCTTGCAGGTTAGAAGGGTGTAATTGGTTCTTTTGCCGTTGCTGGCTTCCATTTGTGGCTGGCCAGTTCCGTTCTTTGGCTACTGAGTTCCTGTTGTAAGCTTTGTAGATGGTTGTTCTTTTCTATTGAGGTTGTCATAGATCTGGTTCATGGTTGGTGACACTGGTCAGAAGAATGACTGGTTTTGCTTGGTGGTTGATGGCAGCCATGGAGGAATGGTTGATAACCAAGCAATACGCAAATATAGCATGGTTCACAATTGGTAGTGTGAACCCTGTGGGATAAAAATTTCAACATCTCAAAACATGAATTTCTTTGGACAATTTTAATAAGAAAAATGAGAAATTAAAATGCAAAAATATGGATTGAGGGAATATAAACGCCAGAATCTCTAAAGATTAATAAGCTGAGGAAGATTCATCATTTTGAATTAGGAAATTCAAGGATAGAATCAAAAGTAGTTCCTAAGAACCTAGATAGAGAAAGAGAATCCTCTCAATTGGAAAAATATTCAGATTAATTCAATTATATCTCTCAAAATCTTATAAAAGGTTCTTTATAAGCTTAGATTGCAACAAGTAGTAAAGGCCCTTTAAGGTTCCACTTAGAAATAAATTCCGACTAAAATTTATTTTCCAGTACAATTGACTATCATATCATCCCATTACCTATCATTATGGTTTGGGAAGCCGAAAAACACTAAAAACTGTTCTAGAGAGCCTTAAAAGACATCTGAAGTATTTAAATAAAAAGAACTAGAAAAATTACATTAATAATGAAGGAAAAATGGTCTTAAGCAATTATTTAGAACAACTATTTAAACTCTAGCCCATCAATGCTTTTTCTAGGTCATGTGAATTTGAGCTTGTCGTATGTTATCTTCAAATTGGGCTTAAGTCTTCATCAACATCTAGAAAATAGCATTAGATGATATATGATATATCTTCATGAGCATATCATGCAACTCTGTCCATCTTTATTCCTAAAATTCTTTCAAGTGCAGTCTTGGTTGATTCCATGAAATGGTCACTTGGGTTTTGGGTGACTTAGGTTTCAGAACAAAACAAAAAGGAAACAAAACATAAGAACTCTTGTTTTTTTGGAGTTTTGAAGGATTGTTTCCTTCATTTATATGAACTCATGAACTTGCCCCTGAACTTGCAAGTTAATGCAAGTCTTCTGAGTTTTCTGCCAAGCAAGTTTATAAGTATTCTTAGCCCTGGAATGGTGGTTGTTTTTTTATGTGCACTGTATTTTTAACATGTTTTCCTTTTCTAATATTTTTATAGAAAGTGGAACTTACTGATAGCATGACCATAGAAAGCAAATATAGTTTTGGCCATAGACTCAAAATTTATAGGGGAATAAAAGTCTTGAGCAACGGTTCAGTAAGGGCACTGGTTCTAAATTTGCTCTCTGACTGTTGAATTATGCAAACCATCTTCTGCTTGTCCAAAATTACATTTAACAGCATGTTTGGGACATGTGAAATATTTCAGATCTTTCAGAAGAAAAAAAAGTTGTTTGCTGGATAAGCTGTGTTTGGAACAATAACTGAAATTTGGTAAATAGTTTTTTTTTATATATGAAAATTTGTAACTTATATTTTTTTCTAGTTTTTTTTTTCCTTTTCATCATAAACATGCTTAGTATCTTATATAAACTTTTTTGTTGCATCAAAACAAAATTAATTATCTTAAAACCACTTTTCAGCAAGTTTATTCACACAAAAATTAATACGATTATAATGGTTTATAACAATAATTGATTATTAAAATAATATGATTTTTGCAGTAGCTCCAAACCCTTAGTGATACAACTACCATAGTGATGAACTAGGGAAGAGTTATACATACATATTATTTTCATCTTATCTTTCATATAGTGAGTCCCCATCAGTGATTATATGCATATCAGATGTCAAACCAACAATTACTCACTGGTTGGAACTCTAAAAGGCATATTATTTTCATCCTATCTTTCATATAGTGAGAACCCATTTGAGTGGATAAACACATTTTTACACATGCTATTTTCTATTTGTAGTCTGTATGGTTCCTTTTGGTGTGCACTAATACACTTTCTTGGGTTTGTTTCTCCTGTAAGGCTCTAACATGCACATTAAATTCATTTTCTCGATGAGAGAATGGACTATTCGCTGGCATGTCAAATTGTTAAGATTACTGAATAAATTACTATCATCTTGATAATGCCTGTGCTTCTGCTGTACCACAGGTAATAAAGTGGAGATGTCCAAAGCAAAGCCTCCCTTCCAACTGTGATACTGGTTTCCAAAAGAAACTCCTCTATCTAGAATCCATTGGTATTGACTCTTTCTCACTTATTGAAAATCATCCAACGCTGATCACTACCTCTCTTACAGACATAAAATCCACCGTGGAATACATTACCTCCATGGATTTCACTGCGATTGAGTTTCGCCGAATTGTTGGCATGTGCCCTGAGATTCTGACCACCAATGTGTCAGACATCATACCTGTCTTAACCTTCCTTCATCGTGAGGTTCATGTGTGTTGTTCAGACATTAAGCGGGTTATAAATCGCCGTCCCAGGTTGCTTGTCTGCAGTGTTAGTAAGCGACTTCGTCCTACCCTATACTTCCTCCAAAGTATTGGCATAGAAGAGGTAAACAAGCATACTGACTTGCTATCATGTAGTGTTGAAGAAAAGTTCATGCCCAGAATTGATTACTTTGAGAATATTGGGTTTTCTCGCCGGGATGCAACTTTAATGTTTCGCAGATTTCCTCAGCTGTTTTGTTATAGTATTAAAAATAATTTGGAGCCTAAATACAGTTACTTTGTGGTGGAGATGGGGAGAGATTTGAAGGAGCTGATAGAATTTCCACAGTATTTCTCATTTAGCCTAGAGAATAGAATTAAGCCTAGGCATAAAAACTGTGTAGAAATGGGGGTGTGTTTACCTCTCCCTGACATGTTAAAAACAAAGGAAGTGAAATTTCAAAGTAGATTGGAAGTATTTGTAAATTCTTCAACACCCTTGAAAACATCCCCTCTGTGGTGTGCTGGCTGTGATTTTTATGAAGTATAGAATAACAATTGCTTTGTACATTTAATTGCTCTTGTGATTTTGTAAGCAGCCATTAGGTGCTTTTGACCTTCCAGTTTGCAAATGTTTCTATCATGTGTGAAACCATTTTGTGCAATTTCCAAGGAAGAAAAAGCTTCTGCCAAAACTCTTTTCCAATGACATATAAATCGGTTCTTATGCTTCCCTTGGATTAGGGAATAGAAATAAGGAAGTAAATTTGAGATGATACGAAGAGAAAGTGGAAAGAAATTTAGGATGTTTGAATTAAGATAAATACGATCGAGTAAAAATTTATGAAAGTTTGTGAGTAATGTGATATTTGTAATTGAAATTATATTTTTTTTAATTGATAAAAAATGTAACTTTATAAATTTATATTTATATTTAAAATTGTTAAAAAATTAATTTAATTGATTTATTTATAATTATAATTACTTGTAATTAAAATATTATTTAAATATTTATAATTATAAATATTTGATAAAGACTTATTTTTATATTAAATAACATTATTATTTTTATCTTTACTTTTTTTATAATTAATATAATTATAATATAAATTTATTTGTTTATTATTAGAAATTATATTTATTATTATTATTTATATTTATGTTTTATTATATATATAATATGATAAATTATGTTATTTTATAATAATTATTTTTTATAATTGTAATTATATTTTTATATTTAAATTGTAATTTTATTTTAAAAAGTAAATTAAAACTAATTAATTAAATAAATACATATATAAACAACTTTCTTAGCAACTGTGGAAAGAAAATTTTGAATGCATCATTCTTTTCGATTTCTGTGTTTTTTAATTATTTATTGCTTTGGTTTTTGCATTTTATAGACATTTGTTTTTCTTCGTCCAAAAGCAAACAGGACCTTAGTAAGCTCTATATTAGTTATAAGACTATTTCTTCTTGCAACTTCATACCTTCTTCTCTCACCTCCATAAATTTTCGAATTTTCAAAAATGCCATTTTATAATATTTCGGATTACATAATCCAGAAGTCATTTTTTAAATTTGTAATTAGCTTCCAGATTACATAATTCATTAGCCTTTTTTCATATGCATGCTTACTTTCCGGATTACATAATCCGGAAGTCTTTTTTCAAATGAGTCCAGATTACATAATTCAGAAACTACTTTATGGGAGTGACACAAGAAGAATAAAAATGTATTTTCATGTTGTGTATGAAGGTGGCGGAAGAAGATATGTAGGTACAGGAAGAAACAGTCTGGTTATAACTCGTCCTTGGATATTCAACTTTTAAGTCTAGAACATCAATGAACTTTCCTATTCGTAACATTTATTGAAACAATGTTCTACACTCATAGATAAATGTTCGAACCTTAGAGTTCTATGTTGTCGTCACACACAATTTTTTTCCATATCTTCATAACCAATCTTCAAAAATATCTTCTTCCTCTATTGTGTGTGATGTCGATTTCAAAACCTCATTACTTCGAACATCATTTATCTATGCTTCCAATTGGTATGTATTTTCGAACCCTCATTTCTTATGCCTTAAATCTCTTCTTTGCCTAACTCCAGTGTGTTTGTTTGTTTTTTGTGAAGAAATTGTTCTCAATTGGTGCATTTTTCTCCCATAACTAAGTGCATTTCTTTCGTTTTGTGGTTTCGGTGCTTTAGTTTCAGCTCAAGGACCCAACACTTCTCTTTGATTCGTCTCTTGTTTCGCTATTATTTGATATTGTTTTCTTTCATATTAGTTTATTTTCTCTGGAATGATCACATTTGCTTTTTAATTTCATAAAATCTAGCTGTGTATTTTTATTTTGCTGTGTATAAAACTAATCAAGAAAAAAGGCAGAGGAGAGGCATAATTTAGTTGCCTGCATTCTAGTTTATTATGCATGGAAACTGTGCGTAGCAGTATCACCATAGACATGCTAACATGATAACGAACTTATGTGAATTTACTACTGAGTTTAATGATGAAGTTGTTGTTTGAAGTATAAGAAAAGGAAAAAAGGTGAGTGATAAAGTTTGATGTGTTAATGTTAATTTATAGTTATAGTTAATTTAATGTTGATGTGTTATTACATTTATTTTCTTTTGTTCGTAAATACATAGATGCGGGTGACATTTGGGAGGAGATTACTGCATGATTTTTTTCTTAATATTATTCAATCTGATTAATTTTATTGATTTTGTGTTCTAAACTAGGTTTCTATATTGACATCACAAGCCAATGAAATGAAGGTAATGGTGACTTTTTTTTTGTGCAAAACTATTTAGGAGAGTTGCCTCATGATTTTGCTATCATGCATCACCGGTAATATTTAAATCTTTATTAAATTAATATATATTTTATATTATAATTGAAATTCTAATTATTATAACTATTTTTATATATTAGGCATCCGATAAAGGAAATGTTCCTTATGATGAAACAAATGATCAACATCAAGAATCATAGCCGAAGAATGTTATTTAGTAGGAACTGTTCACTTTTTGAGATTTCATAGGTTTTAGTTATTTGTGGGCACTGTTTTGTTTGTATGGTACACGAAGAAGGTTAACAAGGAAGAGAAAAAACTGGTACTTTACTTTCTCTTCCATTTTGCGGAGTCACTTGAGACTTTCTCTTCCAGATAGTCTTCCATCATTGTATTTGTTGGTTTTATATGTGTTGTCCATCAAGAACACAATGTTGAATGCATTCAACAATCTAACTAAATCGGGATGTGTTTAAAAAATATTTGTAACAACCTGTGTAGACATATTGCACTGACTCCAATGAATATAATTGTCACTCTCTAGCAACATCATTAACTAATACATTTGAGTTATAAACCCTCTTTGTGACTTTTTATATATACACTTGTCTTATTATCATGACATTTTTCTCATTGTGCTATTTCAAAGTAAGTAATAATGTTTGTTGGCTTCACTAAACTCTTAGTCATGTCAATAAGCATGGAATGTTCATTTGATTTTAATGTATCAACATAAGGGTGACCTTCAATACCCAACCTTCTCCATTGGAAATTGGTTTGACCCACAATTTAAAAGGACAATCACATTTTCTTGTACCAGTTATTGTCACTGTCAAATTGCATTTGTATTTCTTATATTTATCACCCCTTTCACAACCTAACAACACATATGTTTTTCTTCCCCGTTGTCCATTTATTTTGCCAGACCTCAAACTAACAACCACAAAATCTAGTCTAAAGGTCACCTTACACACCATTAAAGTAAGTCATCTCATGTACCAAATACCTACATAAATACATTACAACTTAAGTATATCTCATCTCACATTTTATGCACAAATGAATGCAACACACTTACCTCATTTGTTGTAAATTACAGAACACGATCTCCTCCAACCATTTCATCTTCATACGCCACAAACTTTATTATGTTTGACTCATTCATGTCAGATAAGTTATCTACTTCATTTGACATTTTGCTCTAGAGTTGGGATTCCATCTTCACATTCAACAACCACTCCTAAATCCATCAAATTTTATATTAAAAAACACAGCAAAATTTTAAATAAATGTTAATTTTTTTTAAAATTCTTTGAATTTCGTATTGTACAATCTGGTCTAAAAAAATGTATTTTGAAATAGAAATATGTATTTTGAATAGCACAATCTAAAATACAAAAAATTATAAAGTTCTTGATTACACAATCCAAAAGTTCACCGAATCATGCATTCTAGAACTAAAATTATAACACGAAAATGAAACGCCTCACCGCCAACCACTACACAACACCACCACAATCGCCACCAACCACCACCTTTCACCAACAATGAAATCCAACCAAAAGCATTCAACCACATCTCAAAATGCCACACCTCCTAATTTATTTTAACAAGGGTCAATTTGGAAATTTCAAATATATGGGGGGTGCTATTTTAAACATGGGGTGGAGATTGAAGTAGCCCTTTGAGCATCCGTTTATACCACCAACACAAGAATAACTACTTATCCAGTTAAGCGAGTGACATAGCTAGCAACTAAAATAACTTTCCTACCGGCCCTTTCTTCCCGCTTCTTCTTCTTCTTCTTCTTCTTCTTCTTCTTCTTCTTCTTCTTCTTCTTCTTCTTCTTCTTCTCTTGTCTGCACCAAAGATTTTGCAGAAACAACCAAAAATGCGAAGCTGCATCAACCTCTGGATCGTGGTTGCTCTCGTTGTCCCTGTCCTCCTCTCTCTCAGAAGGCCTCGAGGTGAAACCAAAACCCAAACCGCTTCGTCTTCCTTCTCCGTGAAGCTTGCCAACTCATTGCACTTCAACAAGAGGATCCGAGACGGCTCCAATCTCGAATATGATTTCTACAGGAACACGTGTCCCCAAGCCGAGGGCATTGTCCGTTCAGCGCTCACGCGCATCTACTTCGACCATAGGGACGTTGCTCCTGCCCTGCTTCGTCTCTTCTTCCATGATTGCTTCATCCAGGTCCTTCT
>Ga0123342_1006251_pt1 | contig 16640 bp, 11 predicted proteins | sample Turbeawhitnodule_FD_89960 | JGI IMG/M metagenome (GOLD analysis project Ga0123342, IMG submission 89960) | Root nodule microbial communities of legume samples collected from Mexico - Turtle bean Mexico white nodule | ecosystem: Host-associated > Plants > Roots > Nodule | place: Mexico: Nepantla... | reverse complement strand
TATTAAATACAAAATTCAAGATATTCTCTAAATTCTTTTCCTATTTTATCCTTACTTCATATTTTGTTTTATTAATTTATTTTGGTTATTTATACCTATATATATGGAGATTCCCCATTATAACTGTTTTTGTTTGTATAAATTTATTTTCCTATTTTATCTTTATATCAATATTTCATTTTATTATTTTATTTTGGTTATTTCGTTATTTTATAATTACTTAAATTTAAAACTAAAAAAATAGTTAATATTAAATATTAATTCCTAAATACTCTCTACTATTGTAGCAGTTTTAAAATTTATTTAATAAACAGTTTTTATGATTTTCCAGTACACATAAACCACTTTCCACTTTCTCTCTCTTTCATTCTCAACTTACCTACTTTCCACATTTTTTTTTCTACCATACTTTTCATATTTCATGAAAAACTGATATATTATAAAAAAAATAAAAAATTGGAGAGAGGAATAAAAATTAGGAATAAATTGATAGTATATTTTTCATGTTTTATTAATAGTTATAAATTTTCAATTTTTATTGTGTTGTAATATGTGAGTTTTTAAAGACAAGAAATCAATCTTTTCTCAAATTTTATAATAAAGAAATATCAAATAAGTTCATTTGTAGATAAATTAATATTGTTAACAAATATGAAATTTACTTGAAATTAATATATCAATACCCTTATATGTTTATCTTATTATTTATTAACTTACTTTTCTTTACTTTAATTAGTTTTATCAAAAAATAGTATTAAAAAATAATATAATTTTATTTAAAAAATTATTTACAATTTTAAAATTGTCTAATTAAAAGTAAATATAAATATTTAATTTTTATAAATTTTTAATTAAAAGTAAATATAAATATTTAATTTTATAAACTAAAATGTTATTTCATACTATGATTTTATTTTTATTGGTGATAATATGCATTTTAAAAAATTATTTAATTTGATTAAAATTTATATTTAATAAAAATAAAATAAAATTGAATAATCGGTAAGTATTACTACTGTGTTAGCTATGTTTTGATAAAATTTATGTGTCTTCTTACATGTGTTTGTATTTATTAAAATGAACTTAAATTTATACTAATATGAGTGTGTGAATAATAATATTTTTTATTCAATTTTAATATTAAACATAACTATATATAAATAAAAAATGCAGATTTCCCTTTAACTGCTCTAAATTTTTTTTCTATTTTATGATTTTCCAGTATATATAAATGATAAAAATAAAAAATGCGGATACACATGCGCTGTGTGCCCTAGTGGTGATAATATATATATATATATATATATATATATATATATATATATATATATATATATATAAAATATTTGATTACTAAAGTAAGTTTTAACGATGGAAAGTTAGAAAACAATATTATAAAAATAACAATAATAATAAAAAGTACAATTATGCAAATTCTTATATTTTAATATATTATATATTTTATGTTATTATTACTTGATGGGTGATTTTTTTGCATTTGTATGTTAGTTTTAATCACATTCTTATCTTTAATAATGTATACTTATTTTAATTATAATTCATAGACTAATTTATCAAAATCATTTAACTTCAAAATGCAACAAATAAAGTTTAGAGAAAAAGGAAACATAAACTAATTTCATACAAATTAAAAGTACTATAAAAAATTAAATAAAAATATTTCCTTGATTATTATTATTAATAATATATATATATATGAAGTAATTAGTTTCTCATAATAAAATATATTTTAATGGTTTTGAGGAATAATGAATATTTTGTAAACTCAGTCATCTCTATTCCATAAAAAAAATTCATTAATTTAGAAAACTATTTATAATTCTAAATTGAATGATAATTGATTACAAAAATAATCTGAAGTAATTGGAAGCTAATGCATAATATAAGTGCATTTATTTTCTTGGGAATGTTGTCGAAAATAGTTGGTGGAAGCGAAAAGATCGGTGAAATTTGAAAAATCGTTAGAGCAATGGTTGTTTGATGGGTGAAGAGAGAGAGAGGGGAGAGAGATGCGAGAAGGTGTGAGAAAATGAGATTGTAAGAAAGAAAGGAAGGAACTTCAGAGGGGAAATTGAATTCCCTTCTTGTTGTTCCCCTACCACGGCCAATTGATATCGCGGTGAGGGACAATAATCATAAACATAAAGCAAAAATCTTTATTCCATACAACACAACCAATGCAACTGGATTTTTGCTGACAAAGGTGATCATTGCAACAACAACGTACGTACACAACATCATCATGTTCACCCATAATTCCTACCACCAGAACAACAATAACATGGCCTCTCGCTCCTCTTCTATCGCCACCTCAATTCAACCTTCCACTGTCAAAGCAAGGCTCTATCAAGTTTGGAAAGGAAACAATGTACACCTTTTTTTCCTTCTAAATTTATCACCCTTTATACTCCTATTATCAAATATCTTGCTTCTTCTTCATAATAAAACAAGGTGAAAATTGGTTTTATTCGATGGCATAATTAATGTGTCACATATGATGCCTTAAGGGGAAAAATTACATTTTATGTGATTCAGATGAGTATTTGTCATTTTGATAACATATAAAGATATCTAGTGCCATTCATTTTCAGAATTTATAGTTTTTATGGATGAGTGAAGCTTTCTTTTAAAGCTGTTTTTTTATGTTCTTAATTGGAATTAGGAAAAAAGAATATTTTTTCAAAGAATTTTGGATTACTGCAAGATGTATATTTCAATGTTTGATATGATTAGTAGATGCAAACATTGGTCCAAAATTTGTTTCTTGGAATTGGTTCAACATTTAAATGTTCAAGTGTTGTTGGCAGTAGTACATAGAAGTATACCATGAGATATTTCTTTGGTTTTGCGGTTTTTTTCCAATTGAAACACCCAATACTCAATTTTTATTATTTTCTTTATAAAAAAGTAGAAAATGTGCCTAACAATCTCTCTATTATGACCACAACACCCTAATGGTAATCTTGGTTTATCTTTATTTCTCTGATAAGAATAAAACCTTTTTGTTTGATACACTCATCTCTTACTTTATTACTCTTCCATATAAAAAAAAAACAATAAAACTTCAAACGAATGTAAACATGTGAAACTTAACTTTAATAAAGAATTGATATTTAAAAAAAAAATATAAACAAGTAATCTCTTATGGGTAATTAATTACTCAAATTGTTTATTTAGGAAGTAGTGTCTAATTTTGAATTAACATTTTTGTTGTTAGAAATTTCTATGTGGTGGAAGATTAGTTTTCGGTCAGGATGCATCATCTCTTTTTCTAACATCATTCCTGATTGGAGGTCCTGCAATAACATTTTGCATAAGAATGCTATTATCACTAAAGAAAGAAGACCCTCACTTTAGCAACCCTGTACTAATCGGCGGAGTAGTTCTCACAGTTTTGGTTGGTAAAGTTGAAAGGTTTCCTTATCAAAGTTGAGTACTTAACATGAGAATGATATTTTTAACACGAGATTTCACTGGTTGCAACAGGTTTTTGTTTTTCTCTTCATGACATCTGGTAGAGATCCAGGAATTATCCCAAGGAATGCACAACCACCTGAATTAGATGACCCATTAGATTTAAACACACCCTCCATGGAATGGGTAAACAATAGGGCCCCTAATTTGAAGTTGCCCAGAGTCAAAGATATGATAGTTAATGGTCACACAGTAAAGGTCAAATTTTGTGACACTTGTTTGTTGTATCGTCCACCACGTGCTTCTCATTGTTCTATCTGCAATAATTGTGTTCAAAAGTTTGATCATCATTGCCCTTGGGTTGGTCAGTGTATTGGATTAGTAAGTTCTCCAACTTATCTACATCATTAATGTTTCTTTCTTATCTTCCTTTTATCTTCTTCTTGTTATGTTATATATTATTTGCTCCAATTTAATTAAAATACATAAACACTTTAAAGAACTTTTCTAGTTATTCAATCATAATTTCCCATGAATGATAATAATTCTCTTGCATAACTTTTCAATATATTAGTATGCACTATTACAAATCACAAATGAACTTAGAACTCATATTAAGATTAAGATTGGTTTATATGAAATAATGAATGGCATTATAATCTTATGTTGTGCATAATTTTTTCTTTTCTAATTGAGTTTAAGCATGACACACTTTTACTGTTTTAGTTCATAGGGATAATGAACTTTATAGTCTATTATTATTATTATTATTATTTTCATTAGAACCTAACTTGTTCCTTCTGTTCATGTTTTTCAGCGTAACTACCCATTCTTCATTATGTTCATATCGTCATCAACCTTGTTGTGTATATATGTGTTTGCATTTTCTTGGGTTAACCTTCTCCGACAAAAGGGAAAATTGTGGGTCAACATGTCACATGATGTCCTATCAGTTACTCTCATTGTTTATTGCTTCATAGCTGTTTGGTTCGTGGGAGGGCTAACAGTTTTTCATCTTTATTTGATTTCCACCAACCAGGTATTTATTTGTTTTTCCAATGTCTTATTTTATTTGCTTACCTTAGCTATAGTTGCAACATTTATATAATGATTTCTTCTTATGTATTTGTGATTATCTTAGAATTGGTTATTAGTTATATAGTTTTATTTATATATAATATTAATTATTTTTACTTAGATATATAAGAATATTGGACTATTTTAGTATATCATTTTGTTGATTAATATGATGTGACACTACTAAATTTTATGATTTGTGGAGGTTTAGAATGTAAGTTTGGGCAGCCAACAACCATCACAAATGTGTTTTTTTTTATAAACTAAAATAGTTATCACTTTCTCATATGTTAAAAATTGGTTCTAGAGAATTTGAAGTAGTTGCTAAAGTTTTTCCACAAACTTTTCAATTTGATCATAAGTTATCCAATCCAGGAAACATCTCTAGTACTTATACATTTTATCTACTCTCTTCATCATATAAAAATTCAAAGAGAATTACTGTGTTAGTTAAAATAACAAAATGTATACAAGATTGTATAAATTCAATCAAATAAAATTATTATCATTGGATTACTAGTATTGTTAATATTTCCAAGCACCCAACTCCATGGAAATATTTCTAAATTTTATAAACAACATCATTTTAGATGAAATTGTGGTATAATTATTAGATTGAGTCATTTCTTCTAACTTCTCCTTCCATAGAAAAATATAACAAGTTTTGGCCAATCAAAATGTAAACCCTCGTTCATTATTGTAGGTTACTTCTCTCTTTCATTCCATTTTCTTCTTATCTCTCCTTACTTCTCTTTTAGATATACGTTTGTTTTCCTTTCTATCTTTGTCTTTCTCTCATCTATACATCACAAGTCATAAATATAAATTTTTGAAGCAAAATTAGTCAAGCAAATTGGGTCTTTATAACACCTATTATCCCTTTCCTCCTCACTAATATACCATCAACCAAATTTTTTAGTTGCAATGCGTAATTCACCTCAACTCATAAAGTGTTCAAATTATACTTAACACATACATTACCATATTGATGTAATCATCTGTGGGACTTGAACCCAAAAACTGTTACATAACTCTTACCTAAACAAAAATACAAATGGAATAAAAAGTTAAGATGGAAAAGGTGAGGAAGAAGACACCATCTTGAGTGTTTTAAGGATAAATGAAATATTGATTCACCATTTGAAAAACTCTCCAATAACATTTCTTTGTCTTCTAGCTCACACTCAATAATTAGTACATCCTTCTTCAAGTAGTATTCTTCTACTATTCTAATTCTTTGTCACAACCTTTGGAGTTGAAGGATTAATTATTTCTTGTAATATGATGGCATAAATCTTTCTCTCATGCAACCTTTAGAGCCAAACCATGTGACTATTTATAGTCTTTTTCCTTTAACATCATCATTCAAAATTTGGTTCCAACATATTAAAACATAATCTTAAACTCTAAAGTAGCAATTTTAACCATATTAAGTTCACTAATTTCATATGCAAACAAAAATAAAAATTGTTTCACTTTTCTTTCCCACATAATACACAATTCAATATTAGAATCACCATTAATCTTGAATTTTTTTACATTTTATTTAATAAATTTGTCTCGCAACATTCTTTCTCTTATTGTTTTTATTCTTGAGAACTCTCTTTCTTCATAATCTTCATATTCTCTTTCACTATCATAGAAAGAAGGAGTTCTTGACATTATAAATGTTCTTCTTTCTCTTCTACCTTTCTTCTTGCTATTCTTGCTTCTCTTTTAATCTTTCTCTTCTTACTTCTCTTTCTAGTCTTTCATCTTTTTCTCGAACAGTTTTTTTCCCACATATATATTATATTTTTCATATAATTTATTTTTATTTCTTTTTTCATATACCCGTTTGACACATAACTCGACCTCTTGATTTTATTGGAGAATAAAATTTAGAAGACATCGTTACGAAACAAATAAAAAAAAAAAGAAAACATAAAACTTTATTTTTGGTTAGAGTAAAAATCTTCACCACTCTTTGAAGTTTTGCACTTAAAATACTTATAGTATGTTTGGGTAGGAAATTTTCAAAGACTAATTTATTATATATAATTTAAATTTTTTATGACAAAATACGTTGTTTAAGTACAAAATTTCAAAAGAAATTGAAATTCTATATGTGAGTAATTAGATTACTTAAAAATATAGAAATTCAAATTTCATGGGACAAGTCGTTGACTTGATGAAGACTGAAACATTAACTAGGATTACTTTTTTCAATGTTTGGAGAATTTTTTCAACTAAAATTGACTGAAAATTTGACAACTTTTCAGCCAAAATATTGTAAAAATAATTCTCACTACAAGAAAATCATTCAATAGAAACCAATTTTAGATATAAAAAATAATTAGTTGATGTATTGACAAAATTAGATATTATTTTATAGACTAAAAAAATTATTGGTATCTAAATTAGTTTCTATTATTGATAAGTAATTTCTAAATTGGTATCTAATTAGATACCAAGGTTTTAGATACCAACTTTAGAATCTAAATGATTGGTTGTTAAAACTTAGGTAGCTAATTTTATACCAATTTAGAAACTATTTATCAATAATAAAAACTAATTTAGATACTAATAGTTTTTTTTTTAGTTTTTAAAATAATATCTAATTTAGTCACTATAGAAACTAATAATTTTTTGTGTCTAAAATTGGTTTATATTTAATGATTTTTAGTAGTGTTCAATAATCATTGTTAGTCAATGTTAATCTAAAAGAAGCTTTGCCAATATCAATAAAAAAATTCTTGATGAACTTTAATTAAAAAAATAACATCAAACAAGATTGACTAAAAGAGAAAATTAATATTGATATTTCTAATTGATTAATAACTTTTTAATATTTAAATTTTTTTTTTTGCATTTTTGGTAATTGAAATGTTAGATCCAAATGAGAAAATTAAAATTCCATAAATTTGAATTGCCTTATCCAAATAGAACATTTAAAAAATAAAACTATGTATTTGGATTTCTTAGAAATTGTGACATTCCTTATCCAAACAAAAGGTTAGGCTTTTACTATAAAAATGTTAAAGATTGAAGTTAACTCTATTTCTCTCAAAAGATCTAAAAATTTGATAAACTTTTCTAAAGTGACAAATAAAGAAAAGATACTTTCAAATGAAAACAAAAAACAAAATAAAAAGTAATTATAGAGATTTTTAAAATAGACAAAACTTAAAAAAAAAAAAGAACTTACAAACTTAAAAAAATATATATAAAAGGAAGAAAAGTTAAACCAAAAGATTAAAAGATGTTGACGAAAGTCTCCAACCAAAAAGAAAAAGAAAAACCTAGAAAAGACTCACATTTAAGGTATAACTAAGCAATTAGAATTACCACAATATTTATATTTAAATTACCCAATAAAATTTATCAAAACAAGCACATTATCAAAATAAAAAAATCACATCAATTGGACGATTTAATTTGGCTGATTCCCAAGAAAACAACTAGAATTTGAGTCCAAGATTTATGGGTCAGGTTTTTTTTTAATGCTTTTCTTTCCAACACTTTGAACTACTCAATCTTCATTTTTTCTTTGCCATTTTGGTTGTAATTGGTATTGATTTTTTTTTATACCTTCTACAAATTTGAAAACCCATTCTTAGACTAAAATCTACATTTGATTTTCAATGGAAGAATTAATAACACTTGAATGTTTATGTTTGCAAGTCTCAAATCAATTCAACAACAATTTATTCAAGAAACTTTCTCAAAAACCTTCTCAAGAAGCAACTTCTCTAAAATTGAGAGATTGACTACAGACAAAATTATTCAAGCACTTTATTATAAAGAAAACTAAAGAACAAAGATAAATACTAAAATAAAAAAAGGTAGACTCAAACTAGATTATCAAGTAAATAGTCTTACATATGTACCAAGTATATGTCTCAACCAAGAAGAAAATAATTGATGGATTATAATGTAAAACAATACTATAAACATGTGTAAGAAACCATGAAAGTGCCTCAATATAAAAGGTTAACCAAAGAAAATAAAAAATAACATCACTTAAAATTGGGTTTGGAAAATAAAGGAAAACTCATTTGGAAAGAGCACTTAATTGGAGTGATGTAGCATCTTCATATGATGAGTTAAAGCCAAAACTCTTGTTATAACTTGATGCAGTCTCTTTTGGATTTTGGAAGGATTTATCTAATCATGAAAAAAAAATCATCCAAGAGTTCACCAAGAACCATGACATAACTCTCTCCCAAACAACAATAGACATGAAAAAAGAAAAGACAATACTAGAATGAAAAACAATGGACAAAGAGGGGGATAGGATGGAGAAGAAGAAACCACCTTGAGTGCTTCAAGTATAAGTGCAATGTTTATTGACTACTTGAATAACCTATACAAAGAGTATCAAATTCTCAAGACACTCAAAATAATAATTCTAATTTCATTCAATTTTAATGTGTTTTGTATAAAGAAAGAACCATTTATTTAGGATGGATAAAATGTTTATGAAGCTTCCTATTAATAGGTGAGAAAAGCACAACAAACTCATCCAAAAGAAAGAACTCAACTCATAATCATTTATGATAATAGTGATGGAGTTTGCAATTCTCTCATTAATAAAGTGGGTGGGTTTATGAACTAGATTAACCACCTAGGTAGTTAAGTTAATTCATGCCTCTTTCCACTTTATTTTTATTCTACAACAAAACTTATAGAACATTCTATACTTATCAACATGTTTAAATGATTTTTAAAAAATATTATTCTTCCTAATTTCTTCTTCAAATGATTTAAAAAAAAATATTTTGCTTCCTAATTTCTTCTTCAAGCTTTTCCAGTCTTCATCTTGTCATCTATTTTCTTAAGCTTTCTTTTTTATTCTTTTTTTCTTCCATATTCCTTAAAAGGTCTCTTTAAGGTGTCTCTCATCCTTCTAAATCCTCATAATATCCTTGAATGTATCTTATGACAAATAAATTCACATGAATAATAAAATTATTTATTTATTAATACCCAAAATAAAACATGAGATGTTTACCTTCTTATGTTGTTCTATAGACAACAAGTTTAAACTCCTCCATACGTGGAATTGTTTGTTTGTCCTTATTTCAATAATTGTATTACATGAACCCTATAAAATTATAAAATGAACAATTTATTAATTAATATACAAAATACGAATATAATTGTAAAATATGTTTAAACTACCTTATTGTGGACTTAGATGAAATAGACTAATGAAGATAATTGATATTTTTAATTATTAAGAACTTTAACAATTAATTATTAATTAATTTTCTTTATAACAAAATCTTAAAATTATTATCCTATAGTTTTTCTTTCCTTTCTATATGTTGAGGTGTAATATTTTTTTAAATTACTAAAAAAATGTTAGTACATCATATTTTTTAAAAAAAAACAAGGCAACATAAATTGAGTTATGCATGTTCTTTTTATAATGATAAAACAATTTTTCTTTTATGATTTTTAAACTTTTAGCCAACTTTTAAAGTTAACGGAAATGTTCTTTGAATCAACAATAGGAGATGTTAAAAGAAATATGTTACTTCTTTATAAACCCACTATTCTCTATCAAATACCACAATTATATGCTCATCACGAGGCATCAATATATACTTGATTTTATCAATTAAATCCTCTTATTATATTGTATTTCTCATATATAAAGAGATGATTTAATTAGACTGAATAAAAATAAATTTTAAAAAATGGTTAGATAAAATATAATAAAATTATAAAGAAAAATAATAATTTTCATTTGTTATGACTTGTGCACAAATGATATTACCTATAACATGTAGAATACATACTTTACTAGATTCACATCTAACATGTGGACACTAAGTAAGTATCTTGATTGTTGTATATGTTGTGATTGTTTCGTAAAAAAAATGATATCCTTGAGGTGCACTATTTTTAAGCATTTGACTTTAGAAGACATGGCTACATATGCAGACAAGTAATGGATAATCTATCATGTTACATTATTAGTAAGTAAATAAAATATTATAGTGAATAAAATCTTATTGCATGTGAAATAAAATATATTTCTCTTAATTATTCAAACATATTATATTTTTTTTAAAGTTGATTTTCGGCATGACTTGTGTAGAAAATTCATCTTTACTTCATCCTTAACAAAAGTTTTACTTCATCCTTAATCAAAAGTTTTTTGTTTTATTTAAAAGTAATTTGCTTAAGTTTTGTTAATGGTATGAATCACTTTCAAATGTAATATCTTTTCTAAGTTCTCTCATATAATATAAATCCCTTGGCATATGGACAATGATACTTCAACCTTTATCAACCTCATCAATCAACAAAATACAAAATTTGTGCTTACTTAACTTCAATATACTGATCATATTTTTCATGTTCACTTATATGAATGCACTGAGAAAAGTTCACAAAGTAAATTTCTAAATATCCTTTCCAAATCCTCTATGACATGTAATTTTTTTTATTGATAAAAGAGTAACTATATGTGTATATATAAAAATACTAGGGTGGTCTAATTCATATACAAACTAAATAATACAAATATGATAATATAACAATTACACACCAAAACCAAAGTTATAAACATCCTACTCCTCACCACTTAAAAAAGTGCATGAATTTAACCAAAAGGTGTTTCAAAAGTATCCTTCTACTTTTGCATATAAAAACACTTCAATCATCCACCATTTAAAATAAAATGTAGCAATTTAATCAAGAGGTATATTACAGGTGGTACCCTACTTTTGTACATAAATGTACTTAAATTCCACTAATACTACTAAAAAAATGTGATAATAGTAGATTGGATTTTTCCTTTATTTCTGATGGAAACATATATTTTCTGATCCTTTATTGATTTCATTCTCTATTTTTTTTCCCATGTTTGAGGCTCATTTGTTTCAGATGTCAACATTCTCATTCGTTTCTCTAAGACATGTAGTATTTGCTCACTTGCACATTAAGAAAACAAATCAAGAAAATTGTAATACTCAAACTCAATTATATCCTCTAACTTCTCATAATTTGATGAATATGATTGTCTCAATTTTTCATGAACATTACTTGCAATACATGATGTGTTTGATTTATATTACGAAGTGAACTTTAACCCTAACTCAATCCCATAAGGTTTGCATCCACTTATATACAATGAAATATTCTCATCTCTAGTTGATGTGGGATCTCCAACACACCCCCTCACGCCAAGAGTGACAGCTCGTGCGTGGGACAACACATTATGGGTGGTCCAATAATGACCCGATAGCGGGTGACACGATAGACCCAACAAACACTACATGAGAATATTTCATTGTATATAAGTGGGTGCAAACCTCACCCCATGAGCCGGTTTTATGGGGTTGAGTTAGGCTTAAAGTTCATTTTGTAATAATTTAAAAAAAATTCCATTATTTTTAATTTTCAAACATTCACGGGTCCCATATTTTTAACCTTGTACTCATTGATGTTACACTTACTATATATTTTCATGATTAACATTGAACCCTTAACTATATACTCAATTTCATTTGCCACAATTTTTGCATTGTCTAGAATTACAATCTAATTTTGAAATCATATTAGTCATTAAAGTAAATTACAATTTTCATATGAAATTATATTTTATACTTACTCTAAAAAGAAATCAATTTGAAAATTCTTAACTAACTATCTTATTCTAACTTTGTACTTGAATATCTTCAATTGTGGTTTTTCTCTTTGTGGATGTTTTGAATTCACTACCACAAAAATAATAATGTGCTATTTTTAAATACATGAATTTTTTTTACTTAACATATGAATAGACTTCTTGACAATTTAGTAGTAAATATTGATATGCTTATGATTTTTATAATAGGGTAGGAGTGAAAGTTGAAGTTGTCATTGATCTACTTAGTTGAGGATAACCAATTTGAGAAATTTATTTTATTATAATTGGAATGATCATCAACATAACTCTTGAATAATTAACAAAACATTACCAACATTATGGTCAAGCTATCAAGTAAATGATGACATAAAAACTAATGGAATTGGTAGTAAATATTATATGAAGATGTGATATTATATGATGTCATGACCTTTAAGTCTAAATACATTATAGTTCTCATCATTAATTAAATTAAATATTCTACTTGATTAACCGTTTAGCCTCTTTACATTATTGAATATATTGAGAAATCTCTTTTCTTCATTCTTTTATCATTGTAAAGCATAGAGAAATATATATATTTTTATTTCATCTTAACCAAATATCTTCTTTAGACTCATGTGCTTTAATGTTCTTAGTACGTTAAAGATAACTTTTATACTTTTTCATATTTAAGAAATGTATATATCATATTATCAAAAATATTTTTCTAAATGTTCTTAATATCAAAATCATGACATAAAAGATTACTTTTCCTATAAAAAGAATAAAGAATATGTTGTTTTTCCATTGTTTTAGTCTTTCTCCTCACAATTCCGCTTTCCTTTACTACTTTACTCATTTGATTCAAGGTTGCTTTTAAATATTACACTCATGTCATCAATATGTCAAGAAGTTGCTTCAAAAAATTTAACCTAGATAAAAACTTTGGTGGATCTCTTTCTTCATTTGTGTCATGGAAGTGTTTTTTATCAATATAAATTTATGATTACTTTAAAAAAAATCAATAACTCATGAAACACTATTTATTAAGCATCATTTATTATTCCATATCTTATAATAGATAAGGAAAATATAAAAAATTATAAGTTGAATAGGTATAGCCAATATAAGTATTTTTTTAGATAAATTACAGAGTCTAAAAAATATTTCTTTCAAAATAAAATCATAAGTTTGTAGGTACACCTTCAATCCATAAATCCATAGTTCATTCAACTTGATAAAAGATTGTAGGTACACATTATATTATTCTCTAACTTTTTTAACCTAGGATAATCACAGACATAATAAAAGAAGATTACTTCATGCATTTACAAAGAACTCAATTATAGGATAATAGGAGCTTGCCCTATTATTATTATGATAATAGGATATGTTTATCAGATGTTGACTAGATTAAAATATGTATAAACTAAACTTTATTTCTATACATTACACCGTTTTCGTTGAACTATGTTTGTTGTTATATCTTAAATATTGATAGGGATATTTTAAGTTTCCAATAAATAAAATTAAGTCCTTAATGATGCTAAGATATGAAAATGAAGTTGAAATTTAATGTTATATGAGAAATTCTTGTCATTTTCTTCTACAAAGTTTAGGGCTCATCTTTATTGTGTAGTGCATATATGTTTTGATCTTTATTATCTAACATGATTTATCATCACTTTGCATTATATACTAATATTTTGATCGTGTCTTTTGTTACAGACAACCTATGAGAATTTTCGGTATCGATACGATAAAAAGGAAAATCCATTTACAAGAGGAATATTGGAAAACTTCAAAGAACTTTCTTGTAGTAAAATCCCAAGCACATTGATAAATTTTAGAGAATGGGTTGTGGTTGAGGATGAAATTCCAGATGAATCCTATACTTCAGATCTAGAAAGAGGTTTTATAAGCTCAAAACATAAATTTGACATGGAAATGGGAACAATGTATGGGAAGGATGGTATGCGAGTTCCTTCCATTTTGAAGGAATTGGATTATAGTGGCATTGATGATAATTTAAAGAAAAAGGCAGGAGAAAAAGAAGGTGAATATGATATTTTTGTTCCTGCTGATCAAACTAAATCCAAAACTGGAGGAGGCAATGTACATGAAGAAAAACAATAATTCGTATTGGTTCTTTGAAGGTACCATTTGATGTTTGCTTTAGTCTTTTTGTAACTCTTCACGGGGGCATACTATATTAATCATGCATAACACGCTTTTCTTTTTGAAATACAAGAGAGAAACACACAGGAGATTTGCAGAACTTGTTTGTCACAGAAGCCTTGAGGACTTGCATGATTCATATAGTAATAGCTACACTGTCTCAACTGTCTTTGATGCAGATCCATTTGGCATATTCTGAGAGGGAGTATTCATAGGCAGAGTGAATTCTGAGGTTAGAATGTTGATTTACTGATGCATGAAGAGACATGCAAAAGGGTACAAATGGTTTGATTTATAATGAAAGTTGTAAAGTGATCAATGAAACAAATGACATGTCTCAATGGAAACTTAGATATTTTCACTACTCAAAGAGAGAGAAAAAATGGGTGACAAGTTACAAAAAATGACATGTTCACATATGAATGCAGGACCTATAAATGAATATGAAAGAGCTGAATTAATCAAAAATCAACAATACCTGTTCTTTGTTCGCCTTCTTAAATTTAGTGAGGATTGTAAATTTTGTTTGCAATTCCAACTGCTTTGTTATAATCTAGAACACGAGTAATATTATATCATCTTACTTAATCATAAAAAATTAAATAAAAAATACAATTAGAAGAATTTAGAATTATTCAAGAGAAATAGTTTTAAATAATTTTTTTCCTATTTTCCTTCTATATTAGTTGAAATGTATTAGAAATTACAAAAAATATGTGCATGTTTGTTTTGTAATTTTTAATATATTTTAATTAATAACAAAGAATGTGTTCTTTCCGCTGTGCTTTAGTAAAAAAAATATTTTTGAATTTCAAATTTGTTACTAACATATACTAAAAGAAACAATAAGGTTTTAACATCACAATAAGAGGAACGTTGCATCTATAACTTTTTTTCTTATTAATTTCCTTTTATGATTGAGAATACCAGAAACTGCGTAATAATTGCATTTGAATTTGGATTCCATTTCTTTTTACTTGATAGAGAACTTATTAGCATAAGAAAAATTCTCCTTTTATTATATGTTGAAATTCATTGAAAATCACATAACTATTATATAGATTTTACTTTTATTTAATGAGTTTAACTCATAATATAATAGTTTTTAATAATAAATTTCAAGAACAATATATGTTACTAATGTGAGCATGTATCACAACACTTAAAATAAATTTTACATTTAGAAGAAAATATATTGTAAATCTAAAATAATGATAGACAAATCAATTTTATTTACAAATTTCTAGAAATTCTTTAGCCTTAGTTTTTTTAGCAATGAAATAAATGAATTAAAGGAACATTTTAGGGGTATTCCAATCCTTATACAAAAATCATAAAAACAAACATACTTTTCATTCCTATATCCCAAGAGATAGTTCTACCATTTGCATTTAAAGATTCCAAAAGAACTAACATAATTCTCTCCCTATTACACAATTTTTATAACTATCGCAGAAGGATACATCAAGCCATACCCATATACATAAAACTAACCTTCCACCTTAAATTAGAATATGCAAATTAACCCATAAAATTGGCTTCAATATTGACCAACCAATGAAAACCACTATTATCGTGTGCACCTTTGCTTAATTACAAACATCCTCTGCTCAATAATACCTCTAGTACATATCTCTTCCCTGCATACTTGCAAATCTATATTGTTTTAATGTTTTGCTGTTGAGGTATAGATTTCCAGCATCAACAAGCCTTTTGGCACCATGAACCGACTTTCATCAACCCCCTTTGATATTTGCTTTCGTTTGTTTGTCTACTCCCTACCTGTAACACCTCTATACCCTTGCAACACCAAGACAATACCATCCTTCCAACAAATATCTATGTTAAACTGTACCATTTCCAAGAAAAATATGCATGCACAAACTTGCACAAATTGCTAAAGTTGGTTTTCAAAAGACAAAATTAAACCAATGCTGTTTTGCTTAAGTCAGAATTCCAAAGGTCATCAAAACTATTTTAACAGATTTAAGGGCCAAACAGTTTAGAGTCTTACCTACAATTCTACCACTTATTTGTTATCAAAATGTTGTTTCTTATTTTGTAATTCCACATTCCATCATCCCCAAGGTCTTCAGTAACACTCAAGCATAACTGTAAAAAGAAAACTCTCGGCCTTCCACGCCTCTTCAGTCATCACAAAAATCTTAAACCATTTTTTTTTATAAGCAATGAATAAATAAAATTAAGGGGATACTTCAGAGGTATCCCAACCCATATACAGTAGCCCAGAAGTGGACTTCCTACATCATCCACACAAAAGACTCTCCTTTATGGTTGTGGCAGAGCAACCTTAAAGTGAGACAACCATACCCAAAAAACAGCC
>Ga0123342_1006250_pt1 | contig 16641 bp, 6 predicted proteins | sample Turbeawhitnodule_FD_89960 | JGI IMG/M metagenome (GOLD analysis project Ga0123342, IMG submission 89960) | Root nodule microbial communities of legume samples collected from Mexico - Turtle bean Mexico white nodule | ecosystem: Host-associated > Plants > Roots > Nodule | place: Mexico: Nepantla... | reverse complement strand
TTGAATTTTTGACAGCTTTTTAGAAAACACATCTTTTCAAAAGGTTAAAGATTCAAATGAACTTGGATCATCTTAAGGAGTGAATTAACAAGTTTCAAACAACTAGACAACACACACACCCAGCAACAAGGTCTTCAAGCTTTCCTCTTGGATTTGGAAACATCAAAGCATCTTGTTCAACATTTATGTGACTGCCGAACTTGTTTAACAATTTGAACTTTTTGTCTATATTATTCAGTACCTTTGAATTCTTGGGTGCATACTGTTTTTGAAATTTAAAGGGTTTACTTACCTCATTACGAATTTACTTACATAACTACGAATGCGTTTACTTATATCACTACAAATGCATGCCCAAATGCTTCACCAACTAACTCACCTTTTCCACCCTGCACATAGCATAATTAACCTAATAGGGTCTTGCTAACTTAGGTGAAGTTGGACTCAGATCAATGAAACTTTCTCTTAATCGGAGAGACTAACCTTTTGGTGGATGACCTCCCTAGGGTTAGGGCAACCTTCCACTTCAACTTGACTTGTACTATCTTTTTATTTGGGCATTTACTACACAACTTTATTTCACGAGTCAAGTAAAGGGCATGACATCTTGAGTTCTCTGGAATATTCCTAAACTTGGGTATGGTCGAGCTATCATGGCCTCCAAATTAGGTTGTCTTACAGCGTGAGTATTGCGTCTATTCCATGATATCTTACCTCACAGGCGCGTACTCAGATAATTGTATCTACTCTGAGCTTGGTCGTCTTACCGTGCACTACCTTGCGCCTGTTTTAAACTAATTTATCTCATAGGACGCCTGTGCTTGGGTAATCGTTCTTACGCTGAGTTAGGTCGTCTTACCATGTACCATATCAGATAGTTCATCAAATTAAATTATCTCACAGGGCGCCTATACTTGGTTAATCGTTTTTTCGTCGAGTTAGGCCGTCTTACCATGCGCCAAATCAAATAATTCATCAAATTAATTCATCTCACAAGGCGCCTATACTCAGGTGACTTCATTTATTCCGAGTTAGGTCATCTTACCATGTGCAAAATCGAATAATTCATTTGTTTAGACTTATTCATCTCATAAAGCGCCTATACTCGGGTAATCGTTCTTAGGCTGAGTTTAACCGACTTACCATGTGCAGAGTTGGATAATTCATCTATTCAAGTTAACTTATTTCACACATTTTTCCCAAGAACAATTTTACTACTGGCGACCTCATTAAAATACCCCTTATGAGGGAAAAAAAGTGTCACCTGAAACAAAAACACAGTGTTCAAAAGAAAAGAATGAAAACCTATGCATCTCAACTGAAATAGAACTTAAGATTTGTTGCATTCCACGTTTGTGGGATGACTCCTCCCTCTAGGGTTTCCAGCTTACGCGTTGTTTCCTAGTGCCTCGACTACGCGGAACGGGCTAGTCTACTTTGGAGACAACTTGTTTTTAATCTGGTAGGGGTGGGCCTTCCTCATCACCAAGTCGACAACTTTGAATTGTCGAGGTTTCGTCTTGGCCTTGTGCTTTAGCTTCACCCTTCTCTTTAAAGCTTTCGAATTTATACGAGCATGATCACGTACCTCGTCCAACAAGTCTAGATTCACCCTTCTTCTTTTGTAGGATTCTTCAACATCATTGTATTGAAACAATGTTACAAGAATCCTGTTATTTCCTTCATGTACATATGAAAAATATTTGTTGGAGCAAGTTTGACATGTATACATATTTATAATAAAATTATATAAAACTGAGAAAATTATAAATTATATAATGAAGTTATATTTGTATAATTTAAACAAAAAATAAATTGTTTTAATATTGGTTGTAAAGAGAAAAAGAGAAGAAACTTTAAGTTTTTGAAGGAAATGAAACTCATTGGAAAGAGAATGAAAAAATGTGAAGTACTACTAAAATTTGGATCTGAGTGGAAAGGGAGACAAAGAGAAAAATGTTTATAGTTTAGAAAAATTACCCTTTGTCCCTTGAGATTAACGTGCATGCAATTGTTCAAAATCATGTGACTTGGTGTTTTATGAATGCGTACTCTATTAAATGCCTTCCAATGTCATTCACTTATAACACACTACCAAAATTATTTCAAACCAAAACGTGCAACCTTGCACTATCATTAACAAACTTGTTCAACCTTCTTCGCCTCCTATCATTAACAACCTAGTTGTCATTAGTTTTTTAAGGTTGTCCATTTGGTGAGTGCCCTATCTTTCCTGGTGGTTAGGGTAAATTCATTTGTTCTTCTTATATTCCGCCTTCCAAAACTCTAGTACTCTGGAAAGCTTTTCATGGACAGCTTCCTACAGATCAACATATTCAGAATAAAGGTTTGCATATATGTTTTATGTGTACGCTTTGTGAAAAACACGAAGAATCTATTAAAGATTTATTTTTTGAATGTTCTAATGCTTTGCATATTTGGAGTTGAGTTCGACAGATTTTTCTTTTCATTTCTCTAAAAAGGATGATCTTTTTTCTTTTATTAAGAGGGATGGTAGTTCTTCGGTTAAATTGATTAAGCTTGTTGTGATAACTTTTTCTATTTGGATGATATGGCGTATGAGGAATTATGCTAGATTTAAGGATAAAATTGATGTTTCTAGGGCTATTTCGATAATTAAAGATTTAATGTCTAATGGGAAATTTTTCTAAAGCTTCAATGAAGAATTATATGTTGGATTTCTACGCGATTAAGTGTTTTGGTATTAATACTCGTACTAGTAAAGTTGCCTACTTGCTGTTAGATGGGAGTTCCCTTCACCAGACTGAGTTAAAATTAACACTAATGGGACTGCTAGGGGATATCTTGGTCTTGCTACTTGTGGAAGTATTTTTCGTGAGAGTATGTAAGAATTTATTGGTGCTTTCTTTGCGTTTCTTGAAGTTCAGACTGCTATGGTTGTTAAGTTTTATGGAATTGTATATGAAGGAAGCTCAAAAGATGAGGTTTACTAATATATGTTTTGAACGTAATTCTGCCTTGGTTTGTGGTGCATTTATTGTTAGGACTAATGTTCCGTGGATGTTTCGTAATCAATAAAATACTTGTCTTAATTACTTGAGAAAATCAAGTTTAGGGTTACTCATATTTTTCTTGAAGGGGATATGTGTGTTGATAAGTTAACTAATTTAAAATTTATTCATAACAAATCATTTCATTGGTATAGTAGACTTCCATCTAGTTTATTTTTAATATTCTTTATAAATTGATATATTCTACCTATCGTTAAGTTGTAATTCTGTTTTTAAGAAGAAATCTACCATTTTTTTTCTTTAATTCATTATAAACATATATATATATATATATTTTAATTTTTTTATTGATCGATTAATTCATCAAATTTTTTTGAAGCAGTTGAAGTAAAGAAACTGGAAGTGTAGCGACGAGCCTTATCCGCTGCTCCACCTTGTGCTCTGCTCGTGGGCACATCATCAAAAGGATTAACATTCAAAGTTCTTCTTCTGCGAATCCAGCTTTCATAGCCTCTACCTGACATTATGCTTTCAAATTCAATGTTACTTGCGTCTTCTCTGTTTTCACCCTTACCTTCCACTCTCATCGGTCCCCACAAGCTTTGTTCTTCCTTTAAAACCATCTCAAAACAAAGCCACGCATTTCTCCACAAAAACCCCTTTCTCTCGCATCACTTGAATTTGGGTTCCAAAAGGGCCCTTTCTTCAGTTTGTTTCTTCAACGCTGGAGACAAGGCACACTCCTCTCTTGCCCTTTTTACTATTTATTTATTCCTACGCAATTACTTTCCAAGTTCACAAATTATCGTGGGAATAGTTGTCTTATGCGCTTTAATTTCCGTGCATGTTGAGTAAAAATGTTTGATTTTGGATGCTACTCGTGACCGGCTGAAAAAACGAAGAATTAGAAGAGTCATTTTTTTTTTAAAGTGAGTATATGGTGATTGGGATTTTAGTTTATTCAATACCAATTTACCATCATAATATGATTCCCTTTGCATGACTGAATTGAGTGTATTTCAGTGAAACTACGAGTTAGAGGTCTTTATGTTGTTTGTTTTTGTTTACAATAATATATGAAAAATTTAATTTCGTAAATTATTTGTAAAGATCTTTTGTTTTGCCAATCAATTAGAAGTCTTTCTATATATATTTTTTAAGTAATTATTACATAGGTCAGTAATCTTATCATGCAAGACAATGTACTATTGACGATAATGTATACAACTGTAATATTATCAGTACATTCTAATTAATTTCTTTATAAACAATTGTATAAATTACTTGTATTGTTCTTTTTCTTTGTCCGTTTTTCAGGAATCGGAACTGGAATGGCCTATACTCAGGCGATGGGAGGTGCCTTGGGAATGGCAAACAGTTTCATTGACCTCTCTTGCTTGTGGATTGGGGTGTGTTCTGAGTAGCTGTTGTGATTTAATATCAAACTTGAATTAATGCAAATCTACTGAGAAGATAACATTTAGGGACTTCTTATCTATACTGTCAATTGATTTACACGTTATTATTGATTTCTATGTTACTGTTTGTGTTCTATTTTGGGCCATTAATTTATTCCCAGGCAGTTTTGTGTTGACAGGTTTGACTGAAGCAATTGCTCTCCCATATCTTGGGATCAAACCTGATGTGCTAAGTTTAGATGACAAGGCAGAGATACTTTTGTTGGATCAGGGGTATGCTACTCCTTTGGACTCTCTTACCTTTGTAATTTTTGAAGTTGGTTGGTAAAATTGTGAAACTACATCCACATTTGCTTCTGAATTGTTTTGGATGGGTTATTGACTTGCAAAGAAGATGTGAAACAACATTTTATGTAGCAAATATCACATGATGTTCATGGAAGTGTGTGATACACATTATATTTTTAGGTTGTCATGCTTTGCACAAAACCTGCGTCCTTGTGAAATGTCTGAATTCTTTACTTTGTAACATTTGCTTTTATTGAATTTTATAGCAGAAGATTCTTAGAAATTTGAACTTTAAGACTAATTCAATATCATAAAACCGGTTTGTAAGGTGAGGTTTACATTTATTTATACTATAATTTGGTTATATATCTAGTCAATGTGAGATCTCCAATACACTTCTTTACATTCAATTTTGATACTATTAGAAAATGGATCACAAGATTGGTTTGTGATGAGTTTGCACCCACTTATATATTACAATTTATCACTAATTAATGTGTGATCTCCAACATAGATTTAGGAAAGGAGGAGCGAATGTTCTGCATATAGTCTATATAAATATAGGCTCTTGATAAACTTGGGGGACTTTTAGTAGGAGGTCAATTTTTTCCTACTCCGGAATTATACTTTCTAGGAATCACAAATCTTGAGAATTAAGATTCTCAGGAATGACCAAAGTATATTTTGCTTAGCAAAAAGTATTGTTGGTGATATTTATATAAACTTTTTAGAAATCAAAGAATAATATGTTATTTTTATTAAAATCTTTAATTTGCTACCACAGTTAATTAATGAGTAATATGGTATTTTTTTTCAATAAAATTTTTATTTTCACTGGGGAAAGTTAGATTTCCATCTCATGAAAATGTTTGTGGGAAACTTGGTCAAAAACCATTATTGGGAAAACTACTTTTCCAACCTCAGATTCTTGGGGAAAACTAAAAGTTTCTATTTTGTTGGCTAATATTGTTGGAAAGACACCTTAGTTATGGTCACCCTAGCCCTACCTTTGTTGTGACTTCTTTGGGGGTTTCCTTAATTGTAGCTCATTAGTGGTGGTTTAGTGCCACATTGACAATATGATTTAAATAGAGGTTATAACGTTTGGCCAATCCTTATCTTGCAAGTTGATTTTGTGAGGAACGAATTTGGTCCTAAGTCCAAATTCTATGATGAATCAAAGCCTATTCTACATTTTTTATTGGATTACTTGCATTTGCAAAACTTTACAACCCTGCGTGTGAGGGGAAGTGTCAAGAGGCCACCTTAATTTAGGTGACTCCTAGTCTGCCTTATTTGCAACTATAGAGTGGTTTAGTTTCACGTCGACTAAAATATAACTTAAATAGAGTATATAAAGTTTGGACAATCATTATCTTGTAAATTGATTTTGTGGGATTGACTTAGGTCCTAAGCCCAAATTCTAGGAAATATTAATAGTGTGGAACTCAGTAGATATTGATACTCACGAATACTAAATAAATTGTATCATTTGATATGTGAACATAATATTTCTTAAGTGCATTAACTATTATTATTATTAGGGTAAATAGTTGGTGCAATATAACAAGTATTGACGTCAATCTTTCATTTTTATCACAAGAAAAAAAGTTACAGATCTTAGTACAAAAACTTTATTTCGGTTAATTTTGTTTGAACTCCGTTAATGGTTAAGGTAATTGATGTGTTTGGTCTTTAGGAATTGTCATGTGTGTTTATTAAAGGGAAAATAAAAGTTAATATGCAATTAATCTTGAAATATGCAATTAATCTTGAAAGGAATCTTTTACCCTTTGCCTTTTGCTTTATAAATTTGAAATCCTTAGTGGTTCTTTCTGGGTTAATTGCATAATAAAGTTAATTTTTTTCCTCTAATAAACGCATGTGATAGTTACTAAAGGCCAAACACGTACTCAATTATATTAACCAATAACCGAGTTCAAACCAAACTAATATAAATAAAGTTGTTGTACTAAAATTGTAATTTTTTTTCTTATTATACTAAAAACGAAATATGTCAATACTTGTTGTAATGAACTGGCTATTTACCCTTATTATTTCCTGCAGCTTTGGCCTTTCTACCTGTACCTAATAATTATTCCAATTTTCTTTCTGGTGTCAAAGAGAAAGTACATAAAGTTTTCAATTACTTTCTTATTTTCTCCTATTATTTGTCTTGGCAGCATGACAACTGCTGTTGTTCTTGGAATAATTTATAGTGTTGCCAACACTTTCCAGCCACTTCCTGAAGACTTCTTCAAATACGGTATTATCATTTAAGAACCTTTCAGTTACATCTGGGAATAGGCAAAAGGTTTCTAATGTGAGCAGTATTTGCGTGGGACTGTGAGTATAGTGCCTATAGGTACAACAACCAATCTAGAGCTCAAAAGCTCAAAATAATATTAAGATAACTTCAGCATGGATTTCAATACAAGCTTGATTATTATTTTAATACATCCGGAGTTGTTGATTGACTACAAATATAGGCACTATGCTCAAGCAAGAGTTATTCTTCAATGGTTATATTAATTTGGCATCAAACCTTAAGGCTTATAAAAGTATTGTTAATTTAGCGAAGTTCCCTGCTATCAACACAAACCAGTTTGTGCCTTGATGAACATGCTGTATCTCTGTCCTGTTGCATCATGTTGGTTTAAATCTCATTTTAATCCGATGTTTAGTTTGCTATCGGCTTCTATTAGAAGAATTAGAACATGTTAGGCACTGATGCTTTTTCCATTCAATGGTAAAAACATGGTTACAGATACGAGGGAGCCTTTCAATCTTCAAAAGGGTTGGCTTTTATGGGCAGGAGTTGGACTTGTTGGTGCCATAATTGCCATTGCATTGACTGGAGTTGCTGTGTCTTTCTTCAGTGGAGAAACCCCACAAAGAGAGGTTTATTTTTCAAATTTTACTGGCAGATGCAGATGCATTTATTGGTTTCTACATGTTAAACTATTTTTGATGTAGCATGGGAGGACGAAATTTAGGGTCGCTGATTTTCAAATAGCACTAGTATTGAGTCAGTGATCTTAGAATTACATCACAACTATTTATAGTATGGTTCCGACTTGCCGTCATGGTATGGATCGTCGTAGCTAACTAAGCATATTTGTATATCTTCCTTATGTATCTTAGCAGAACTAATCTTTCTTGATAGGATTGCTACTTTGTTCTGTTAAAGTTTGCCTTATATGATACTGTTTAATTTTTCTGGACTTAAAGGTATCTCTTATATGCTTCTATAATCTGCTTTTCAGACTGATGCTCTTGTTCGCTTGCTTCCATTAATTGGATCTTCAAATCTCAGGTAATTTAAGATATTTAAAATATGGTTTATGCAGCCAAATTGCAGTTGCAGAGGTATCTAAAACCATAACATTGTGGTGACAATTGCAGTCGTGGACTGGAATTTCAGATCATAGTTCCCCATTCTATTAAATAAAGGAATTTGTCTAAAGTTTCCATCTAGGTTCTGTATCCTAGATTCTTAAGCCAGTGATTGATTGTGTTTATTTTCGTTGTAGTACTGCCTGCTTGGTGGGCATCACAGGTGTTCTTGCTCCACTCCTTGAGGAGACTGTATTTCGAGGATTTTTTATGACTTCTCTGACCAAGTGGTATTGTTTCCTTCATATATTTCCCTTTCTATTTGACACCCGTTGATTTGTTGTTTATTTTTTTTTCTTGTTGATTTTAGCATTCTTTTATTCCCATATATCAGAATAATTCATGTTAAAGAAACTGGAGCTTGCCTTGAAAGATGAACTTTTTCTTTTTGAATTAGACATGCAATGGGAAGATAATTGAACACAGGTTTCAACAAGTGCAGCTTCAGCTATGCTGTAGTTAGTTAGTCTTGTATCCTTGACAAAAAAAGGAAAAGTTGATTAGAATGTAAAGTGAAGTTTGCATTGTGCTATCTAGTTGCTATTTTTCCTTCCAGTTAAGTTTCTGACCATATTGGTGTATTTGGACTCATAATTTAGGTGGTAGTTCTTCAATCAACTTAGGGGACTTTAATATATGGAGTTTTACCTTTAAGATATTTGATGCATGTATACAATGAGGCCTGGGAGGGTTGGTCTTTAGATATTTTTAAGATCCAATTTCTAGTTCATAAAACTCCAACTAGTTCACTACTCGTTTATACACAAACTTGAGCTTTCCAAAATACTGTTCACGTAGGAGAAAATAGAGGTTTCTAAAATGAGACTGCTAGATTCCAGAGATAGACAATGAAAGGGGGATAATTGGAAAGTAAGAGAAACAACAATCTATTGCTTTGTGTATGTACAAGTGATTAGTGATCTTTAGGAAAAATGATTAGTCAAGTATTCTGAACATTTCTAAGAACAGTATCATGATAAGGTCACAATTTTGGTTTATTTCTATTTTTAATGTGTAAACTAGTAGTGTGTTGGTCTGAGTTATTTGGATTAGCATTGTTAGGCTAAATCACAACTTGAATTTTCTCTTATGCTTTCTTTGTGAAAAATAATCTATATCTGTGAATATACTTGTTTGCAAAATTTGTAGATTTAACTTACTAGATGCTTCATGAATGCCTCAACTCGGTTGTTTAAGCATGTTTTGTGAATTGATTGTTGTGCAAATTTTCTCATTCACCACCTTCACTGTAGGGTTCCTACACCAGTTGCTGTTGTCATTAGCGCCAGTGTGTTTGCCCTTGCACATCTCACTCCTGGAGAATTTCCACAGTTGTTTGTTCTCGGTATCGTGCAAATACATGATAACATCTTCAGATATGGAAATAATGAATTGAATATACAATAACTTAATTTGAACAAGGGGAAATGCCATTTTTATGAACAAAAAAATTCAATCCATTTTTTGATTTTAGAAATTCAATCCAAGGGGAAATGTTTGTTTCAGTTTACACTTTCACAAATAATTTAAAAAATATCATTTTGTTCATTTACATTTTCTGTTGTTTTCATTATTTTCTATACAAAATGGAAAATATAAAACAAAGTGAAAACATTTCTGTAATTATTTGTATAAAAAGAAATGGAAATAGAAACGTCTCTTTCTCTTGAAAGATGCTATTGTTATTCCGCATACTCCAAAGAAAATAACAGGAATTTGTGGCATACGCAGGGACTGCTTTGGGGTTTTCATATGCTCAAACTCACAACCTTCTCACTCCCATCACTATTCATGCCTTTTGGAACTCAGGAGTGATATTATTTCTTACTTTTCTGCAGGTATTAATTATCACTCCGTGTTTGCAAATTCTGTTAGTTTCTACAATCATCTTTTATTCAATAATGCTTCTTCTGCTGTTTGTAATTATAGCTTCAAGGGTACGATATCAGAGAATTGTTGCAGGCAACTTGACGGAAACATTCTCTCCCTTGCATGGATGTGGAGCATCATGTACAGTTTAGAATAGGTATCCATTTCTTTGTCTATCTGCTCCCATTCCTTGTTGTAAAACATAATCAGATTGTTGTTTCAAACGGTGAAGTAAGAAAAGATTATTTGATCAATGACAGTTAATATATATGATATCAACTTTGAAATTTTCAGCAGGCATGGTTGGCAAGAACTAGTGCTTGGTTTGGATATCCAATTTTGAATGAAGTATAGTAGAATGAAATGGAATAGAATAAGTTGGTTTAGATATCTATTATGTTCAACTTAACCTATTTCAACACTCACATTGTTTTTATGATTGTGCATTGGAAAGTGCAAAAACTCAATTCAATTGCAATCCAATAGGATTCCAAACACCCTAATATGGTTGTTGGGAATTTGGGACAACTCACTTGAGTCAGTTTACGAGTTAGGAATTTGGATAGTTTTAATGAAGTTGTAGGATCAAACTTTGTTTTCGTTATTTAACACACCAATTGTATTAATATAAAAATTTCAAATATAGATATCACATCATAGATGTATTTGATATATATATATATATATATATATATATATATATATATATATATATATAACATTTCGTCCCTAAAAACACATAATCATAGATGTATTTGATATCACATATCTAATTTTTTTTGTTCCTATACTTTCACGCGAAATTAATTTTCGTCCTTAGTCTAAATTTGGTATCTCCTGAATACTTGTAGTAAGAAAACTATTGGTACGAGTTCTTATCAGTTTTTATTTATTTACATAGCAAATAGATTTTCAGTGTGCACTATGATGTTAAAATATTTCATGTTAACTCATTACTGACGTAGATTTTTATAATATTATAATACATGTGAATGTTATAAAATTGTAAATTGTAAATTGTAATACATGAAAATTCTTGTTACGTAAAAAAATAAATATCTATTTCAATAATTTTCTTATTACAAGTATTTAAAAGGCCTAAATTTTGGACTAGAAAAAAACCAATTTATAGTTCAGGAATGAAAAACATATTTAATCCCAAAAAGTTAGTGTATTTGGGTTTTATTAGACCTATGTATTTGATTATATATGATTTGCTAATTAGAACGTTATTCGGACATTAATTTCTTTAAAATTATTAGATGTTATGGATCAGCTAATTAGTAAAGAAATCAAGTAGTATTAGATTCATAGTATAAATAAGATTTTTTTTGACCCTTATAAATAACTTTTAGACTAATTTAAAATAGAAGCAGATTTTTTTGACCCTTATAAATAACTTTTATACTAATTTAAAATAGAAGCTTATGCTTATTGATAAAAATTCTCTTAATATTTTTTCTTGAATTTTTTGTTATCTTTGAATTATTATTTTGATATTTTTGAACTGTGAAGTATTTTCCATGTTCTAATATCCTCACAATGTTTTCCATTTTTTCATTTATTCCATAAAATTTGTTCATATCTGAAAGAGAACTACTACTAATTCACTTTGTTGGGAGTCCACGGTACAACCAGTTTAACGGGTTTCAAACAACTGAAATAGTAAAGCTATGCAGCGCCCAGAAATTATATCCATGAGCGTCATTGATCATGGAACTGAGCAGATATTGAATTTGAAGTAATACAAGCACGTGAATTCCCAATGTTCCCTGCCTTTGTTTAATTTTTTATAAGCATTACAAGATTTATTCTAAATCATCATGTACAAACAAGAGACTCGTTGAAGAGCTTAGTCACATGATCTAACCTGAAAAAGAAAAGACTATCTACTAGGAGCAATTTAATAGTGTTAAGACAAGTTAAATTGTCTAGTACATGTTTGTTGTAATTGTCTTAATCATTATTGTTATTATTTGCTCTTTTTGTACATTCTCCACTTGACTTTGAACAAATTGTCTCTCTACATTTTCTTTTTGTTATTGATACACTCCCTATACCTTGTGAGTGATTTGGTTTTGTTCCTAGTACATATGCAAAATGTTTAGCCAATGACACATGTGCTTTTGAAATTTCTTCTCCATACACTTCACCCACATTTTTCAAATTTTTCTACACAATGTTAACACAAAATAATTAACATTGACAACTAGCCTTGCATTAAATCATTACACTACTATAGAAATAAAATTTAAATGATGTGAACATTGCTTGTTATTTACAATTGTGCTCTAATTCAAGTGTGCAACAATTAAGTAGCATAGTAATTTAGGTGCGCAACAATTAAGTTACATATTTCAACTTACAATTTCTATCCATAATTCAAATATCTATACTAAAATTATAAAAGTTAACAAGAAAAAAAATATAAATTTTAAATCTATTAAAATAAAAGCAAAATTACTTTTTTTACTTACCATAATTTCTTCTCCATTAGGAATACATCAAGTGTCATCAGATCTCATACGTGTAGCCTTCCATACTTTCATTGCATTCGGTCATTAAATAAAAGAACTAAAACAAACTTGTATATGTGGAACATAAAGAAATCATATAAAACCTATATAAAATTTGCACAAATTTCTATATATGAAACATAAAAGTAACATTACCAATTCAAATGTGTTTTGGACAACTGATTTTGTGTCAATAATTGATCTAATTTCTTGTTTACTTCAACTAGCTTTATTTTTCAAGCTCTTTTCCTATAAATTTAGAAATAATTTAATACATAAAAAATAAAATTCAAATTTAAGATATACAAAGAAAGTAACCTTATCTTAAATTTGGAATCATTCCATTTGTTATGTATTAGCCAATTCCAATCTTCGGGTAATACATCATGTGCCCTACCTTTGTTTTGGAGGTATTTTTTTTATACAAATGGTGATGTCTATTTCTATATTGCTTTTGCAAACTGTTTCATTGCATGTTCTTTATCCTCTTCCATCAAACATAATGCATCCTAAAACCATGAAGTTAAAAACAGTACCAAATAATCAAAATATATAAATAAAAATTAATTGAGTACACTTACATGAATAGAGTAATACCAACCTTCATATGTTTTCACATTAGAGTTAAATCATCTTCATATATCTTTTTCTAAGTTTTAACTTGTAAATGAGCCTTTTGATGTATACACATAGTTGCTTCAACCTTGAGATATTTTGCATGTTTTCCACAAAGCTTAAAATAGGGAGGGGGAAATTGGATGTCAAAAGTATTTCCCATTACCATTAACTTTTCTCTTTTCTTTGAGAGTTTTACATTAATGGTATGCCCACGTCGCTTCTTAACAACATGTTGACCTAAATTAAATTAGGAAAATAAATTTATACCAATTTTAATAATTATTTATTCAATCTAAATAAACAAGTACAAATACCTGTACTTGTTTCATGTTGCTCAACATTAACCAACTCAGAGACATTGGCCCTTTTAGAATTTAATTTTAATGGTCTTGTTATCTATAAAATATGAAAGTAAATAATCATAAAAGTTTAAGAATGAGTTACCCTATCAACCTAAATTAGATACATGTTACTTGTGTAATTAAACTAAAAATAAAAATTTATACATTTTAAGAATCTCATTACATACCTTTTTCTTATTGTATTTTTCATCTTCACTTGAATATTGAAACTCTTCTAATTCTTTGGTTCTATACTCTTCATCTCTTTCTTTTCCCTTCTTGTTCTTGGTATTTTGAATTAGGACTTTCAAAGAATAAGCTAAATGTGATAATCCTAAAGCCTCTAGTTTTGCTTTGTTTTCTACAATTCTTTGTAGCCTTTGTTCTTCTTATTTAGACATGTCTCATGCAAACAAAAAGCTAAGAAAACAAGAAATAACAAGCAATTCACATCATTGAAATAACAAGCATTGTTCACATCATTTACAACTTATTTATATAGTAGTGTAATGATTTAATGCAAGGCTAGTTTCCAATGTTAATTATTTTATGCTAACATTATGTAGGAAAATTTGAAAAATACATCCACATTTGCTTGGTTTTGTTCCTAATACATATGCAAAATGTTTAACTAATAGCACATGTGCTTTTGAAATTTCTTCTCCATATACTTCACCCACATTTTTCAAATTTTCCTACATAATGTTAGCACAAAATAATTAACATTGACAACTAGCCTTGCACTAAATCATTACACTACTATATCAATAAGTTTTAAATGATGTGAACAATGTTTGTTATTTCAATGATGGGAACTGTTTGTTATTTCTTGTTGGCTTATTTATTTTAGTTTAGTTTATTATTTGACTTGGCCAAATATAAGCAAAAGTTCACTTTAGCGTAGATCCATCTTCAAGTGAGAAAGCATCATAGCTTTTTGTTTGCAGGAGACATGTCTAAATAAGAAGAACAAAGGCTACAAAGAATTGTAGAAAACAAAGCAAAACTAGAGGCTTTGGGATTATCACATTTAGCTTATTCTTTGAAAGTCTCAACTCAAAATACCAAGAACAAGAAGGGAAAAGAAAGAGATGAAGAGCATGATGAAGAGTATAGAACCAAAGAATTAGAAGAGTTTCAATATTTAAGTGAAGATGAAAAATACAATAAAAAAAGGTATGTAATGAGTTTCTTTAAATGTATAAATGTTTATTTTTAGTTTAATTACACAAGTAACATGTATCTAATTTAGGTTGATAGGGTAACTCATTCTTAAACTTTTGTGATTATTTACTTTCATATTTTATATATAACAAAACCATTAAAATTAAATTCTAAAAGGGTCAATGTCTCTGAGTTAGTTAATGTTGAGCAACATGAAACTAGTACAAGTATTTGTACATGTTTATTTAGATTGAATAAATAATTATTAAAATTGGTATTGATTTATTTTCCTAATTTAATTTAGGTCAACATGGTGTTAAGAAGCGAGGTGGACATACCATTAATGCAAAACTCTCAAAGAAAAGAGAAAAGTTAATGGTAATGGGAAATACTTTTGACATCCAATTTCCCCCTCCCCATTTTAGGCTTTGTGGAAAACGTGCAAAATATCTCAAGGTTGAAGCAACTATGTGTATAGGTCAAAAGACTCCTTAACAAGTTAAAACTTGGAAAAATATATATGAAGATGATTTAACTCTAATGTGGAAACATATGAAGGTTAGTATTACTCTATTCATATAAGTGTACTCAATTAATTTTTATTTATATACTTAATGTATTTTGATTATTTGGTACTTTTTTTAACTTCATGGCTTTAGGATGCATTATGTTTGATGGAAGAGGATAAAGAACATGCAATAAAACAGTTTCAAAAGCAATATAGAAATAGACATCACCATTTGTATAAAAAAATACATCTAAAACAAAGGTAGGTCACATGATGTATTACCCGAAGATTGGAATTGGCTAATACATAACAAATGGAATGATTCCAAATTTAAGATAAGGTTACTTTCTTTGTATATTTATATCTATATCTTAAATTTAAATTTTATTTTTTATGTATTATAATATTAAATTATTTCTACATTTATAGGAAATGAACTTAAAAAATAAAGCTAGTCGAAGTAAACAAGAAATTAGATCAATTATTGGCACAAAATCAATTATCAAAAACACATTTGAATTGGTAATGTTACTTTTATGTTTCATATATAGAAATTTGTTCAACTTTTATATCGGTTTTATATGATTTCTTTATGTTCCACATATACAAGTTTGTTTTTGTTCTTTTATTTAATGTATAATTATATTACCTTATTTATTTGTTTTCAATAGAAAGAAGAATTAAAAAGTGAGGAATGACCGAATGCAATGAAAGTATGGAAGGATACACGTATGAGATCTGATGACACTTGATGTATTCCTAATGGAGAAGAAATTATGGTAAGTAAAAAAAGTACTTTTGCTTTTATTTTAATAGATTTTAAATTTTTTTTTCTTGTTTTCAGGAATGTGGGATCTTCCCGAAGGGCTGTAATGCGTCGTTTATTGCTCTTGTCCCTAAAGTGAAGGATCATGTTATGATTGACCAATTCAGGCCTATTTCTCTCGTGAGAGCTATGTATAAGATCATCACTAAAGCAATGTCACATAGTATCAAGAATGTCTTGCCTTTGGTTATTGATGAAACTCAGTCAGCTTTTCTGAAAGGAAGGGGGATGTTGGAAAGTGTCCTAATGGGCAACGAAGTGATTGAGGAGGTACGAAGATGTCGGAGGAGTGGAGTTTTCTTGAAAGTGGACTTTGAAAAGGCATATGACTCGGTTAGGTGGAGCTTCTTCTTGGATATGTTGCATAGGATGGGGTTCCATAGTAAGTGGATTAAGTGGGTACAAGGCTGTCTGGAGTCGGCAACTGTGTCAGTTTTGATTAACGATAGTCCGACATAGGAGTTTAAACCTTTTAGGGGTCTAAGGCAAGGCGATCCTTTGGCCCCTTTTTTATTCCTTATTGTTGCCGAGGGGTTGGCGAGTCTAGTCCGTAATGCATTAAAGGAAAACGTGTTGAAAGAAGTGAAGGTGGGGAGAGCGCAGACTGAATGCTGCATGTTACAGTTTGCTGATGACACTTTGTTTATGTGTGAAGAGTCTGTCTCTAATATTTTTACAATCAAAACAATCCTCAGGGTTTTCGA
>Ga0123342_1006249_pt1 | contig 16642 bp, 11 predicted proteins | sample Turbeawhitnodule_FD_89960 | JGI IMG/M metagenome (GOLD analysis project Ga0123342, IMG submission 89960) | Root nodule microbial communities of legume samples collected from Mexico - Turtle bean Mexico white nodule | ecosystem: Host-associated > Plants > Roots > Nodule | place: Mexico: Nepantla... | reverse complement strand
ATATTGTTAAGGTATTTCAACCCAGTTGGTGCACACCCTAGTGGTTATATTGGGGAGGATCCTCGAGGAATTCCAAACAATCTCATGCCATTTGTTCAGCAAGTAGCAGTTGGCAGACGGCCTACGCTGACAGTTTTTGGAAATGATTATAATACAGTTGATGGCACTGGGGTAAGCTCTAACTTATCCGCTGAAATTTTTCCTTGGAAGGAGAAAATTGTATGAAGTTTCACTCAATCTTATCCTGTCCTCTGTTTCCTTTGATTTGATATTTTTATGTTCTTTATATAGTCACACTTCATGTGCGATGTATACATATTAGATTATTTTACGTGTACAATTTCTCTCCATCTTGTCTTTTGAATTCCCCTGATAATATTTATGCTCAACTAAATCACTTCTCGTCACTGAATAGTTTCTGTTGGGTGCTTCCATTTATTTCCCAATTTTAGAGGTGTACGTTTAATTTATTCACAAAGGATGGTTCTTTTCATTTTTCTCAGGTTCGGGATTATATTCATGTTGTTGATTTAGCAGATGGGCACATTGCTGCATTACTTAAACTTGACGAACCTAGTATAGGTATTCTTCCAAAATTTTATTTATATTGTAATGTCTATCTCTCAGCTCCGGTTAATTCTGAAGCAGTGACAATGTCGACAAATTTTATGGTGGTAAAATTTTAGTTTAATTTTCTTGGTTTGTTTACAGGTTGTGAGGTTTATAACCTGGGAACAGGAAAAGGAACATCGGTTTTGGAGATGGTTAGTGCTTTTGAAACAGCATCTGGAAAGGTAATTAAATCATGTTTATTTTTCTGGTCCTGTATCTGTATCTGTCTACATAATCTTCTCTGTCAACAATCTAGTCATTTTACAGTTTGGTGCTAGCATTTTTGGGCCCTGAGATAAACTTTTGACTTGAAACTATGATCTAAAATGATTGCTCTGTCATAAGTTGTAGATAGGTAGCTTCTGGAATTTCAATACGTTTATCTTAGTGTCCATTATTTGCTATATGGCGTAATATAGACAACAGATGTCATAAAATTCAAATAATTTTCCTCTAAGATCGTTTCCATTTCATATTTAGTTTATATTCCTATAACTTAGAACATCTTGAACTAAGTCATTTTTATATGACTTTAGCTATTCTCCAGTGCATGTATATAGCTAATCCTTAATATTATTCATTTGTTCAGAAAATTCCTCTTGTGATGGCTGGTCGTAGACCTGGTGATGCTGAAATTGTTTATGCATCCACTAAAAAAGCGGAAAGAGAGCTTAAATGGAAGTAAGTTTTAATTGGCTTTCTAATTGAATGAATGTTCAGGACATTTACTTAGGCTTTGCTTTTTCTTTCTAATTTTTTTCTCGACATAATCTTGCTGATAATCATCCCCCTCCTCCTCCGGAATATCGTGGCTAAAATAATAAATGCATAATATCGTAAAACATTTTAATTAATTGCATACATTTTACCTAAAAAATGTTTATGCACTTCTTTCTTAATATTTTTTTCTCCTCAATTATTTGTGTTATATGGCAGGGCAAAATATGGCATTGATGAGATGTGTCGTGATCAATGGAATTGGGCTAGCAAAAACCCTTACGGCTATGGAGATCAGGAGGACTCCAGCGATTAACCATTATGAACTCTCCCCCACCGTAGGTCTTGTGAAACTCTCCCCCACCGTAGGTCTTGTGAATTTAGTTTTCCCAAAAGCTTTTCTCTAGTAGTGGTCTTAAGTTGAGAAAAGTACTTGTATTATTATGATCCATAGTTACATGGTAAATAAGTAGTGGTTTACTATACTATACTGTAATTTAAAAGTTCTTTAGGTTCCTTCTTACAGCTTATTGATTATTAGATTCAGGTTCTCTAATCTTCCACATGAGCTGTGTCCTGTTTTGTAAATCTAAAATCACATGTGTGTGACTAACAGGTATTCTTACCTCATTATTTATATTTTTTAATATTCCCTTTAGCAATAAATATCATTCTATGGGAATTTGAGTTATCTCCCTTTTAATTTTGCTGCTTACCACTCACATGTGATTTTGTACGGTAGCCGATAGATTCTTGACAATAATAGTTAATCAGAAATAACCGTTACTTGCAAAGTGCAAACAACTTCTGGTTTAAGCATCATACATCCAGACAAACATTCCCTGGTATTTAGAAACCGAGCATATATTCCGGAAACTTATAAGGAACTATTTTATTTTGGTCAGTATTCTTCAAGTCAGGTATTAACAAACTAGTTTTCTAATAACATCTACAAAGGAAAACTTGTTTATGAATGTTTAATAACACAAACATTATGCAGTTATTAGAGTTTCTATAAGAACTTAATATCTTTAAGTCATGATTTTTCACACATATAAGTATTTTGAAAGTAAATTTAGTTACTTCTGAAAAATGAATATACTTTTGAAAGATTTCTCACTACAAATATTGTGTCTTATTCATGTATGAAATTATTTTATATAATTTGATAGATGAAAGTATCTTATGTAAATATTGCTCATAGTTTGCTTTATATGTAAACCAATAATATGTCACCTTTACTGATCATTGGATGGTATTTTGAGATCAAACTTAGTTTTAATAATTAAAAATTATATAGCTGAAATTGATCATAAAAATTAAAACAAATTATAAATTAAAACAGGGTTGAACTGGATATAAGTTACAATAAGATATACAAAGCAAAAGCAAGACTTCATATATAAAATATGAAGAATAAAACACAAATCCAAAGCAAGACTTCATATTTAAAATATGAAGAAGAAAAAAAACATGTAGTGAGGTCTTTAATTGATGGATATAGATATTATCAGAGAAAAAATGCATCACAAAGAGATCCAGATCCATATTTGTTGAACACATCACTTTTGGACTTCACTAATCTCCCAAACATCGTTCATCATTTTTGAGGAAAGGCCTGCATATAATTTTATTGGCACTCTCATGGGTAGTTTATATGTGAATCAACCTTTTTTTTATACCAATATTGTATGCCAACCATATACATTTTTCTGACAAATAATGTAAAAGTATTAGCCTACGACAGAACAACAAAAGAATACCTTTGCAGTGAAAAAGAAAACTTGTATCTCCTGGATCTGGTTAAAGCTCAACAACTATTCTCGTTGCAATGGCAACCAAAGAAAATGAGAAAAACTATGAGGAGAAATTTATCAATCTGCAGACATCAATAGTACAGTTATAATACGATAAACCAAATACAGTTTTGAAATCTTAACTTCAAAATTTGAAACACATGCATTGCACAACAATCTTAACCGTTTAGGACAATATTAGCTAAAGTCTATTCTCTTGGCATAATGTTAGCATCAACTCTCTCTGCACCAATCATTTATCATTTTCTTTTCTCTCTTCACCAGTCATATAATTATTTCAGATAAATAAAACGAAAAGTAAAATCCTATGGATGGTAAAAGTACATTCTGAATCGTAGAAGTTATATATAATTGAATAACACCCAATATAATTTTTGTTAGTGTCACAATTCTCTCTCTTTAATATTCTTAAAGTATTTTAAGATATGATTCTATTTTTGGAAAGAATTCTGTAAGAATTTCAAGGCATATAAATGCTTTTGTTTGTAATAGAACATATATTATCTGTCCAGAATTAGATTTTGTTTTATTTCAATTTTTTGACAATATTTTTTTTTAATTTGTAGAAAATCTCCTGATAAGAAGTAAATTGGAAAGAAAAGACTTGATATTATTTCATTTTTTTAAAAAAAAATTAGTTTCGCTATTATTAAATGTTTCGATAAAAAGGGTGTGGCCATTTATTAAGTTTGGTGGAAGTTTTTTTGAATGATGAGAATTATGTCATAGTTCTAGTCATTCTCTTTTGCCATTATCATCGACATCTTCAGTTAGTAGTATGCTGGAGATACTCAATCTTTAAGGTCACCAACTGCAGTTATACATATACCACAAAAATTGGTCCAGTTTTATCTTTTTAAGATCATGAGAAGAGAGGGAGTGATGTTCTGATTGCGGCAACAATTTTCCCATCTTCAATTAAAAGATAAAAGATAAAATAAAAAGAAAAGTTTATATAGTTGAACTAAGTCTATTTAATAATTCTTAAGAAAAGTCACTTTAGTCTTTAAAATCATCAGATGAATTAAGATGAATTAATTAGTTTAAATTTTGAGGAGATTGATATATTTTTTTAAAAAGTAATGAAAATGATAAAATGATTTTCAAAGGAGGTCAACAATATTTTGTAAGTATATTTTAGTAATTGACTGAATATAGTAGAAGACTAAATACTTGTGCCTACAAACACATCGACTAGTATTATATTGTTTCACATTTTAAATTAATTAAGTATCATCACTAAACTGACATTACACGATAATCACATCCAAAATATGATTGGTATATAGATTGGACTTAATTGAACATATTAGTATGATACTTTAAAAGTTTAAAATAATACATATAAATAAGGAAATACTTCTCAAAAATAAGATTATGAAACTCATATTCTTAAAACTGATTTCAGTATCAGACTTCTTACTCGGAAGAACGAAAACACATAGCAAGCGTGCTTAAATAAAAAAAAATAGTGATAGTAATGTGTAATGATATCATAAAATTTTATTATTGATAAATACAAACAAAGTTTTATTTTATTAAATTTTTTACTATTTGTTGTATACAAAATAAGTTATGTATTGCATATTTTGTTTGTTTTCATCTTTTATTAGTTGAATTTGTTGATTAGACTATTATTATGTTATTTTTCATAATGTAATATATGAGTTTTAATAAAAAAATAAAAAATATATATATGAGTTTTATTAAAAAAATATATGAGTTTTATTAAAAAATAAAAGTAAAATTAGAAAAAATGAAACCACCAGCTTAAAATTCCTCAATTAATTTTCAAAACAAATAATTAATAACTTGCTTAAAAACAGTTTTTTTTATCAACTTTAAGAAAACAATAACAGTTGATTTATTTATTTTTTAAAATGCAACCAAATTAAACTTTTTACTAATAACCAGATTAGATTGAAAAAAACAAGTTTTGTTAAAGAGCGATGAAGCCGTTATAAAATATTAATGTAAGACAAAATAAAGTTGCAAAACTGCAATTGACCACACTCTTGTAGCTCCAACGGTACACTTTCCATCAACACAGTATAAAGTTGGAATTCAAATTTACAATCATCGCACCAACATTTAAATTTGAAATAATAGTTAAAGCAAAAAATGATAAAAAAAATTAGCGGTTAAGATAAAATCGTCACACTTTTATCATTATTTGCCGATAATTCGTTAACTCATCAAATGTTATATCCACTTCAACATAAATAAAAAAACTAAACAAGTATGGTAGCATAAATTATAATAAATAAGGTCTAATACTTACTAATAAACACTTATTAGGTAGCATAAACACATACATGTTACGAGATATTAATACAGAAATTCGCTATAAAATATAAGTTGTCAGAAGACAAATCTATAATAAAAATTACATGTATAAATATGTGTTAATTTTTTTAATATAAAAGTATTTTTTTATAATTAATTTAAAAGAATTTATCATTTAATTTTATACTCATAATACAAATTTATATAATAAATTTAATTTTTAAAAAATTAATATATTTTATTTTTTAAAATTATTAAAAATGTAATAAATATTTTTTAAATTCAACACTTCACCAATTTAATAACCTGATAGATAAACATTCAATTTAACACTACTTACCCATCAGTTTAGAAAAAATATCTATTAATTAATTAGTTAATGACAACTTATCAAAGAATGTTCCAACGGTAAACAATATCCGTGACATGACTCGTGAGAAAGCATAAAGCAAACGAAAAACTCGCGGCGAGTTGAAGACTTGAGTCAAGTATATGAATGTGACTCAAGGAGACACGCTTCAGACGCTCTTTCTTACACCACAAACGCTTTCTCTCTCTCTGAAGTTGAAAGAAAAACACTGAATACAGAGAAAACACAATACTGCAACAATCACAAATTCACAAATAATCGGTGAATGGAAAACCTAATTTCTTTGGTGAACAAAATCCAGAGAGCTTGCACCGCTTTAGGCGACCATGGCGAAGCAAGTGCGTTACCCACTCTCTGGGACTCTCTCCCCGCCATAGCTGTCGTCGGTGGCCAGGTTTTCAAATTCAAATTCAAATTCAATTATTTCTAATTCTGAGCTAATAATGCCATTTATTCTGAGTTCGTTCTTTCACCTTTTGTGATTCTTTCAGAGCTCTGGAAAATCCTCAGTGCTTGAAAGTATCGTTGGCAAGGATTTCTTACCTCGTGGGTCAGGTGATTATGCCAAAACAAACTACACTCGCTAATTAAACTCTACTTAAATTACTTACATGTGTTGTGAAATTCATGTGCATGCAACACACGTGCAGGAATTGTTACCCGGCGACCACTTGTTTTGCAGCTTCACAAGATTGACGAGGGTGGCAGAGAGTATGCTGAATTTCTTCACCTTCCAAGGAAGAGATTCACCGATTTCGGTACTTAATTTTAATTTTTTTGTCATTGCTCATTACTCTGCTATCTTGTGAGTTGGTGTCTGTTTTTTTATTTCTCGATGATTATTGCATTTATGATGTATTTATTTGTGTGAATGATGATATAATTTATGCAGCTGCTGTGAGAAAGGAAATTCAAGATGAAACCGATAGGGAGACTGGACGAACAAGACAGATTTCAAGTGTCCCCATTCATCTTAGTATATATTCTCCCAATGGTATGTTTGAATTTCTGTTTTCTTCATTATCTTCCGTTTCACTCCACATGCTTTCTTTTCATCTAAATTTCTAACTTACTATGATCCCTGGGACGTGCAGTTGTTAACTTGACACTCATTGATCTTCCTGGCCTTACAAAGGTAGCCGTAGGTAAGCAAAATTAAAATTAGACGTGTCTTTTTTGTCCTTGTTTTTTTTGTAACAACCCTGTGGGAATCAGGGAATGGTCAGATTTTTATTATGGAGATTGGAGAGTGACATGCTAACAAATGATTTTTGCAAAATACAGAGGGTCAACCTGATAGCATTGTCCAAGATATTGAGAATATGGTTCGCTCCTACATTGAAAAGGTAGTGTCCTTTCTCTAACAGGAACAAAATTCGCAGGACAGCATATTACATTAGCTTTCCTGCCACAACTTGTATGATATAGCTTTTGTAGAATATTGATTGTGTTAAGTTTGTCGCTTGCCCAAAAACTATCCATATTTAGTTTTCCGTGCTTCAAAGATTTCTCAATGTGAGGAACATACATTTTTCAAAATGTGGAATACTGAATTTTATGTTAATCTGCAGCCAAACTGTATAATTCTGGCAATTACACCAGCCAATCAAGATCTTGCAACATCCGATGCAATTAAAATATCCCGTGAAGTGGACCCCACTGGTAATTTAGTCATTCTATTTTATGTAATCTTGATTACTATTTGTTTTTCAATTTAGGGAAGTTCATTGGTTCCCCAGAGTCAATGAGTTAGAAAATGTACATTTGACCCAGATTCTTACGGATGAGCAATTCAATTGATTTGAACAGCTTGAAGCAAATAGTCTAATTCTATCGTTGTTGATTTAATTTTAAGGAGAAAGAACATTTGGAGTCTTGACAAAGATTGATCTTATGGACAAGGGTACTGATGCTGTTGATGTAAGTTAATCCTTTTTAGTTATAAAAATTGAAAGTATCATATTAATTATTGATAAGGAAGGCAGATAAAATTTACACTGCTAAAGATTTTGTGTTTTAAGACATTTTTTCTGCTTGAGAGTTAAGGTTACCTCAATTATCTTATTTCCAATTCACGACATAAACATGAGGAACAGGCACCTATTTCACTTTCACAAGTGCAACAATTGGCTACTTGACCTGTACTGATCTTTATTACGCATATTTTTTCTTCAGATGTTGGAAGGGAGAGCTTATAGATTAAAATATCCCTGGGTTGGTGTTGTCAATAGATCACAAGCAGATATCAACAAAAATGTTGATATGATTGCCGCTAGACGTAGAGAACGTGAATACTTTTCTAATACCCCTGAATATAAGCACCTTTCTCACAGAATGGGTTCTGAGCATCTAGCAAAGATGCTTTCTAAGGTAAAAAATAAAACAATTTATTCTTATAGAGCATTGATTGGATGAAATATATATATTATTTTTATTTTACATTAGTATTACTAATACTACTTGGAATATTTTATTTTACTTGCTTCAATGATTAAATCATAATTTTTTTATATCAGCAATTGGAGGCAGTAATCAAGTCCAAAATTCCTGGTATTCAGTCTCTTATTAATAAAACAATTGCTGAAATTGAAGCTGAACTGAGTCGTCTGGGAAAGCCTATTGCAGCTGATGATGGGGTAATTGTACTCTCCATAGCTCAACCAATTTTAATTATAAATTTCTGAAAACTCTTGGTTATTTTATATGGTCCTCAGTTGAAAAAGGCCTTATATTTTCATTCAAATTTAGCATTCCATATCTGAATTTTCAAATGATTGACTGCAAATCACATGCAGGGAAAGTTGTATTCAATCATGGAAATATGCCGCTCATTTGATCAAATATTCAAAGAACATCTTGATGGCGTGTATGTTTCACCTTTTTGCACATTTATTTACTTTAAAATAGTTCACTGCCTGTATCCCTTTTGCTTCTTAATCATCCTTGTGCTCCATTCCTTTTCTCAAACTAACAACAATAATTTGTTAATCCCTTACAGGCGACCTGGAGGTGATAAAATTTATAATGTCTTTGACAATCAACTCCCTGCTGCTTTAAAACGGCTACAGTTTGATAAACAACTTTCAATGGAAAATATAAGAAAACGTATTACAGAGGCTGATGGGTATCAACCTCATCTAATAGCTCCAGAGCAAGGATACCGTCATCTTATTGAATCTTCTCTTACTACTATCAGGGGTCCAGCTGAGGCAGCAGTTGATGTGGTATGCATAAATGATATGAAAATTATTGTTAGTAAGCACGGTTCAGTGACCCTGTTGCAATTAGTCTTTTTCATTTTGCAATTGACGAAGCAAAATTTACTGAAGTACTATTTTATTATTTTTACTTAGTATTCACAATTATGTGTTCAGTTTTGGTCTCCAGCTAGAAATATTTCTGAAACTTTGTAGATTGGATCATCATCATTCACTGTCAAGAAATGGTTTTGAAATAATAATAATTTGCCACTTGGTTATTACTCCTCTCTATTATTTGTTCCCAAAAGCATTTTTTGAGATCTTGTGTGGTAGAAATTACATGGTGAAAATTGTTCATGTTGATAAATTGGCCTACTTACTGATTTAAAAACCTTAGCCTCAATTAAGACCTTCTCAGAAGCAGCCTTTAAAAAGGAAAATTTACAAATTGTTTATTTTTATTTATCATGTATTTTTTTCATGGTTAATTTATTTATTTAAGCAATTGACTTTAGTATGTTCTTCATGAACATACTAAAGTTTAATCTGGTTATTTTCATGAACATACTAAAAGATGAATAATCATCTTTACTTATCTCTCAATTTTCATATTTATTAATGTCATTCTGAATTGTGTTTTCAGGTTCATTCCCTATTAAAGGATCTAGTTCACAAAGCTATTAGCGAGACTCTGGTACGTTCCTGACCACACAGAAATTTAGTGTTTCTTTTCTCATGCTATGTTTAAATTCAATTGATTTGGTCCTCCTTGCAGCTAAGGAAATAATATGTTCATGATTGTATGCCTAGTTGCTGTCAATAGATTAAACTTTAACCTTTATATTTGAACCATGTAAAGCTGCTGAAATTAAAGCGATGCCTAGCCCAAAGGCTAATACTTCCATCAAAGACTAATTATTAGCTCCACTTGTTAATGTAATAGGAAATGCTTCTAAAGTACACATTCTGAATTTGTAATAAGAATATAATCCTATTCTGGTTTTACTGTGAAGAGGAACATGCCATCTTTGGTTCGGAAGATTTTATATGGGTCTTGTGACTACTATAGTATTGGAATTCTCAAAGTAAAAGGAAACAATTGGGCAGTTTGGGGTCAATGATCCTTTCCATGCAGAAACAGCAAGCATTATGTATGATTATGCAAGGCTAGGTTGATAGCCAGATTTTATAATTTATAATTTCATTCTGACAATTAGGAATTTATTGAATTTTAGTTACACACTTAACACATTAATATCGTTCTTCTCTCCTTTTAATCATATGTTTTCTAACACACTTAAGACATTAATATCGTTCTTCTCTCCTTTTAATCCTATGTTTTCTGGCGTTATGATCCACTGCCCTAGCTGATCTGATTAACTCACAGGACTTGAAGCAATATCCTGGTCTACGTGTTGAGGTTGGAAAAGCAGCCATTGATTCACTAGAAAAAATGAAGGAGGAAAGCAAAAAAGCAACTCTACAGCTAGTTGATATGGAGTGTGGCTATTTGACGGTTGATTTCTTCCGAAAGATTCCTCAAGATGTTGACAAGGGTGGCAATCCCACACATTCAGTTTTTGATAGATATAACGATTCATATCTTAGGCGAATTGGTAAGTTTTACAAAATGCATTTTCGTACTTGGACGAGATCATATGCTCTCTCTTATAGTTTAACATAAACTTGTCCGCTGTCAATAATTGAATTACTAACACGCTCACTGTGGGTGTTTCAGGATCCAATGTTCTGTCTTATGTCAATATGGTCTGTGCAACCCTTCGGCATTCAATTCCCAAGTCAATTGTCTATTGTCAAGTGCGGGAAGCCAAACGAGGCCTACTCGATCACTTTTTCACTGAACTAGGCAAAATTGAGGTGAGAATTAATCTGTGTTTTTTATTTCTGTGTTGTATGTTTTAGTTATTTATTCATTATCCACATTTTTTTATATTTGGCTGATGTTTTATTAGTCTATGCATTGTCCTAATAAATTAAACACTGAAAGTCTGCATAAATGCTCTTGGCAGCCTAAGCGTCTGTCCTCATTGCTCAATGAGGATCCTGCAATAATGGAAAGACGAAGTGGCCTTGCAAAGAGGCTTGAGTTATACCGGAGTGCACAAGCTGAGATCGATGCAGTTGCATGGTCTAAGTAGATGTTGTGCATGCTGCATCATGTTAATGTGGGATCTCTATCTCTCCTCTTTTTACCATTGGGCTTTTTATAGCTTTAGCATTCTATTAGGTTTGCAAAAAGCTTACTTTCATTGCCTCCTTCATTAGTTGTTAAAGGGAAAAAAGAGGGATTTTGGGTGAGATGATTTCAGTGTCGTCACGCCCTTTGTAGATATATTTCATTTCTGTAATTCTATTCAAATTTCATTCTTGTTTTTTAAAAGATCTTGCAAACAACACCATGAGACAATTTGTCTGACGCATTCATTCAGATGCATTTTAAGTTAAAAAAGGATGATCAAACGAATGAGGGTAATGACACTGTGCATGATCAAATGACGGGGAACAAGTAATGCCTCCTTCCTTAATAGTAGTATGGTTTCGGAAGTTAAAAATGTTCATTTTTTCAATGAAAGTTTTTGGATCGCACAGTTTTTAAAAAAGTTTTCATTTTGATCAATTTAGAAGTCATTTCTTTCTTTTGAATTGTAAAATTTGAAATTTTTTTTTTGACTTGTAAATGGTACATTTTTACTTCTACATTACTTATTTTGAAGGTGATTTTAATTTTCATACTTTCAAGAGAGTACAAAGAAATGTATGGCGTTACTGGAAGAAATGTCCTATAGACGGTAGCTAGGCAATTAAAATTTTATCCGTCTAAAAGCGGAGAGAAAGGGAATACTTTTTTAAAAGATTAAATGGAAAAATTATATTGTTTTTGGAAAAATTATCCGTCTAAGGAATGTTTTTATTTTTTTATTTTTAAAAGAGCAACTTTTATATATATATATATATATTATAAATAGTGTTGTAATATAGTCTTTCTCTTGACCGACTTTCACTCGTTGAATAAAGAAAGAAAATGCAAGTACATTTGTTGACGTGAATGAGACTTAGATGCAGTTAAATATCCACTTACACTCTTTGTCAAACCTACCTACTAATGCCTGGTGTATGATTTAATTTATAACAAATTATTGTAAAATTTTTGTGTGTATAGGAATGGTTATTTTATATATAGTGTTAGTAATATTTGATTAAGAATATAACTTGTGAGAGTTTACACATACGGCAGTGCAATTGTTTATATCATTAAACTTATTAATAATATATAATTATTTTTAATTAATTAATTATTAACTATTTCACAATAATTATAATAGTAATGGAACTTTATGGCGGGTCGTTTTCCTTATAGTATGTTTCTATTGCGTCTCCAAAATAAGTATATGACTAAGTTCATTTATGAGGTTAACAACCAAGACGATATGTCATTTGGGTTATCACCTACCTCCAATTTGTAGATTCCCAAGTCATCCATATGATAAATGTAACTGGATTTAGACATGTACTAATCTAGACGGACATTCTCGAGTTATACATCTCTAACAATTAATCTCAAGTCATTCATATGATAAATGTAACTGGATTTGGAAATGTACTAATCTAGATGGACATTCTCGAGTTATACATCTCTAACAATTAATCATACTTCTTCACAAGATTTTAGAGAAACTTGTTGGATTCATCAATGGTAGAAATTCGACTTATGCATGAAATCCAAGCTATACCAATACTAATCATTATTGTAGTTGCGGTAATATATTGCTTGGTGAATGTATATTGGGTTATGTTATCTACACGAAGTTAATATTTGAGTTAAATATGTTTTTCTTCTCTTTACTTTCACTCAAAATTAATTTTCGTTCTTAGTCCAAACTTTAGATGTCATGAATATTTATAGTAAGAAAACTATTGAAAGTAATGATCAATTTTTTTATATAACAAAGAAATCTTTATTATGGATTAGGATATTAAAATCTTTTATGCTAACTTATTTATAACGTAAATGTTGTAATGTAATATTATAATATAATTCTTTCTAAAAATTGTTTGTTATGTAAAAATAAAATAAAAATGATAAAAAATTCATTTTAATAGTTTTTTTACTATAAATATAAGTATGAAATATAAATTTTGAAAAAATAATTTTATATTATGATATAGAAAGGAGAAACACATTTAACTCTTAATTTCTTTTTAAGAATCCAAACTATACTACCAATACTAATTAATAACTTATGTGATTGTTGTAATATATTAGAAGTGTATTGAGCTATGCAAATATCTCTGGTTTTGTATGTGAAAGCATGGAATCGAAGCTCTAATATAATAATACTGATAACTCTTGTTGTAATAATATGGTGCAGCTTTTTTTGCTTTAGTTTGTATTCTTAAAAGGAAGAAGTTGAGTAAAAAATCCCATAGTTTTCTCTATAAAATAATAACTTGTTTCATAAAAAAAAACAAAAAAGTATTTTTTTTAAGCGAGTTAGTTGAAGGAATTGTAACTTACAAGAAGTTTACCCACACAGTTTTCTTTTCAATTCGATCCATAGGATTTTTGTTTCATTTTTTTGACGTTTTAAAATTCAATTTTTTAAATGTATATGTTTTAATACTTATATAATTTTGTTATTCTTAACATAAAATAAAACCTTAACCCTATTGATTAGATTACTTTTACATGCAACTAAAAATTAGTTTTACGTAATGTTTTTATTTTATTAGTACAATTTCTATTAAGTGAGGCGATCAAATTTAAATTAATTTCTTAATTTTTTTCACCAATCAAATTTTAACTTAGCTTTAAAACTAATAAATAAATATATCAAACTACTTCTACTTTATTTTGAAAAATCTTAGTAAAAACCTTGAAAATAACTTTTAAGAAGAAAGAAAACCCTATAAGTTGTTTCTTATTTATTTCGAAAAATAAAGAAAAAATGTAAAGTGCAATTTTATGTTTCGCATCAGAAAGCGACTCAGTAATTCCCTTGGATCCCAAATCCGAAACGGTGACGTTTTTGGGACTTCCACCAAATACCAATAAACCACTTCGAATTCAATGTTTCATTTCCATTCTTAATTGATCTCTTTTGTGGGATCTCTTCCTCAAGGTTCACACAGTTTCCTCTACATTTTATTTTTTTCTTCTTCATTTTTGTAGCCCATTTTACCTTTATAATTTAAGCTGAATTTCATTTTCACGAATATATTTTTTCGCGGAATCAAACCGTGGAATGTCAAATGCTGAATACATGTTTAGTAGAAAAGATGTTTTTTTCCACTAAATTGTGTGTATGAAAGGTTATTGATTGGGCAGGAGTACTTACTTTGCTTCACAAGAGTGAGGTTGAGTGCCAAAAACCTCTCTTTGTAATCTGGATATTTGTTGTGGTCAGATCTCAATTTTTTTAGTCTTCATTTCTTTTGCAGATTATGTATGTAGTGCAGCCACTGGGTTCTGGATTATGGGTTTTTCAATTGTTGACTTTGTTAGAAAATTACGTAAAATAATTTTATGATGCGTGAGAATCATAATTTGTAAGATCTTAAAAGATGATGATGTGCATTATTGTCAATACGTTTTTGATTTTACAGACTTGTGTTATTTGTTGATAATTGAAGCCATAAGAAGTTTTTCAAGTTGTTGTTTGTTAAGATTTCACTGAATATTGATCTAACTTCATTTTTTGTTGAACTGCAGGGTATAATGGCCTCTGAGAGGGAATATTTTGACCGCTCTGGACCCTTACATTTAACACATGTTGACTGGTATGATCTTTAAACAAATCTTCCTCTCTGTTTTTTTTTTCTTTCCATTTTGTTCTTACATAATCTCATTTCTTCAGTGTTGCGCACTTCTAGTTATTCTTCACCATGTCTGATTTGCCTTGATTATGCATTACTGCAAATTTTCAGTGTCCATAATAACATGTTTACATCAAAATATCTGCTAATAAATAGTGGTTTCTGAGAACTATATATCTTCTTTGGAGATTTTACAAGTTCTTCCTTTTGGCCATAAAGCTTCCACATGGCAGTATTAGTTTACTTGATTAATAAGATCTTGAATCCTAAAGTTTCCATCAGATTTTTGTGTGGCTGTTATGATTTTGTTAATAGTCAATAGTACATTCCATTCTATCCAGGGATAATGCATATCATCGAAAGTCAGTTGCTGCTAGTTTGGTCCAAGGTGTTTATGTTCTAGAGAAGGACAGACAAGAACGACGAGAAGGTCCCACTGCTCTTGCGCTGCCTTGGTGGACGTTCTTCCACTTTCAGTTGCTTCGTACACTTGTTGATGATGTTGATTCTTCCATCTTTGGTGCAATTTATGAGTTCAAGCCTCCAACATCTATGTGCAATGACACCTTACACGGAAGTCCTTGTTATGTAATTGCCTTACGAGGGACTATAACCAAAGCAGACTCGGTATCTCGTGATGTTGAGTTGGATATACACTTTGTGAGAAATGGGCTTCATCAAACATCACGCTTTGAGATAGCTATCCAAGCTGTTCGAAACATGGTGGCTACTGTGGGTGGTTCAAAAAATATCTGGTTAGCTGGGCACTCGCTAGGATCAGCAATGGCAATGCTCATTGGGAAAACGATGGCCAAGACAGGCATATTTATTCCGTCTCTTCTGTTCAACTCTCCATATGTATCTGCTCCAATTGAGAGAATCAAGGATAAGAAATTGAAACATGGGCTTCGATTTGCGGGCAGTGTAGTAACAGCAGGACTTGCCATTGCTATGAAGGCTAAGCAGAAGAAGAGTTTGTCCTTTGATCCATTTGCTGCTTTGTCTGCCTGGGTTCCATGCTTATTTGTGAATCCATCTGACCCTATCTGCTGTGAGTACATCGGATACTTTGAGCACAGAACAAAAATGGAGGAGATTGGTGCAGGAAGCATTGAAAAGTTAGCCACCCAAACCTCCCTTGGTTGTCTACTGATGGGTGCGTTGGGGAAGGAATCTGATGAACCTCTTCACCTGATTCCTTCTGCATCTCTAACTGTTAATCGTACTCCTTCACGAGATTTCAGAGAAGCTCATGGAATTCACCAATGGTGGAAACCTGACTTGTCCCTGGAATCCAAGCTCTACCAATACTGATCATTCTTGCAATTGTATATATTGCTTGGTAGATGTGAATTGGGTGATGCTATATCTCTGGTTTTCCATGTGAAGTTAATTTTTTGAAGTGTGGAATCCTAACTCTACTGCCAAAACTAAATTCTTGAGATTGTTGTGATATATTGGTGGATGCATATAGAGCTATATTATCGCTGGTTTTCTATGTGAAAGCGTGGAATTCAAGCTCTACCAATACTAATAATTCTTGTGGTGGTTGTAAATGTACTGGTTTTCATGTTCTTAAAGTGGTTACCATTTTCATATTGATGGAGATAACAGATTATTTTTGTTACATGGGGAAAGAAGAGTGCTGAATTCCTCATGTATCAGAAACTAATGCAGATCATCAATGGGAACTATGCAATGTTTTAAAGGAACTTCGTTTACACACGCGAGAGCAAGAAGGTTAGCTGAATTATTTGCCATGATACCAATGTTTTTTGTTATTCCAATTCTAAGGTTTTATATAT
>Ga0123342_1006247_pt1 | contig 16646 bp, 22 predicted proteins | sample Turbeawhitnodule_FD_89960 | JGI IMG/M metagenome (GOLD analysis project Ga0123342, IMG submission 89960) | Root nodule microbial communities of legume samples collected from Mexico - Turtle bean Mexico white nodule | ecosystem: Host-associated > Plants > Roots > Nodule | place: Mexico: Nepantla... | reverse complement strand
TTTAAAAAAATCGTTTTTTTTTGTTTTTATTGAGAAAAAAAACAAATCTTGGCGAAAGTTTTAAAAACCCCCTTCCCCCCCCCCCCCCCCCCTTGAACTTTGATACTATTGAACCTAACAAGTCCTTTATGAACAGGTCATTCCGTACGACCAACACCCTCGATGTGTCTCGCCGAAATCCATTCACTGATGACATAATGGGGGCACAACTGCCAACGGTGTGGAAAGGCTTTAACATGGATCGGCATGACGGGACGACTGACCCCAATGAGCACATAAACGTGTACACCACGCAAATGAGCTTATACACCTCAGACAACACAGTCCTGTGTCGAGTGTTTCCGACCTCGTTGAATGGAGGAGCCTTGAGTTGGTTCACGAGGCTTCCTTCAAATTCTATTGACTACTTCGAAACGCTGGTGTCCATGTTCGGAACGCAGTTCGCTTTTAGCCGATTGCATCACCTAACCTCCGTCGCCCTGATCAACATTCTTCAGGAGAAGGGAGAGTCTCTAAGGCTGTTTATGGAGAGGTTCGATAAAATAGCCCTGAACATCTAGAACCTGAGTCTGGACGTGGCCATGCACCACATGATCACTACCTTACGGTCAGGGTCGATCGCTGATAGTCTGTGAATGGAGCCAACTGCAAACCTGGATGAGCTTAGGTAGAGAACTACTAAGTTCATGCAGTTGGAAGAGCTGAGAGAGTTCAGAAATCAGGCCAGAGTTGAGGCCAGAGGTAAAAAAGGGAGAGACAAAGAGAATGAACGCTTGAATTGACCCAGTGCCGGTCGGGGAGATAGGCACAAGGATAATCGGGGCTCCCAGTTCACGAGGTACACCCCTTTGACCACCGACAGGGGGAGAATATTAGATGAAGCTTTGAGCATCGAGTTAATCCCACCATCAAGAAGGGTGGCAAGCCCTGATAACAACGACCGAACTCGTAGGTGTCGGTATCACAGGAATAGTGGACATACAATCGAGGAGTGTCAGGCGCTGAAGGATAAGATTGAATATCTTATCTAGGCCGGGCATCTCTTCCTATTTGTGCAAAGAGACCGGGGTTTGAAACGGTATCCATGGAGAGAGGAAGAAGGACGGAGGGATTACACCCTTCAGAGGACAAGAGAGGATGATCGCCAACCAGAGCGTCGACCAAGGAGGGAGGAGCCTTCATGGAAGGAAGGAGCAGGAAGAGATGACCGAGAGATCATCAACACCATTGTCGGGGGCTTCACTGCAGGAGGAAGTTGCAACACGGCCAGAAAGAAACACCCAAGGGCAGTACAACAAGTGAACACCATTTATTTTCGACCGAGAATGCCACCCATCACCTTCACCGATGAGAACTTCAAAGGTGTCGACCCTTCATAGGAAGACTCTATGGTGATATTAGTTGATATTGACAAATTCACCATTATAAAGACACTACTGAATCAGGGGAGTTCAGTAGATATTCTCTGTAGAAAATGAAGCTTTGGTGAAACCAAATATGTGAAGAGAGCTTCATGCATGTGTTGCTTTGTTTGGGGCTTAGCTCTAGGGTGTTTAGAATTTTTTTAAAGATCATTATTAATCCAATGCACAGCTGAATCAATCTGTTTTGAAAAATAAAAATGTTTTTCTAAGCCAAGTGAAAAACAAACGGTTTATTTCACGGTTTAGTCGGTTGTTTTACACCCAACTTGTTTGAGGGTTTTCAAAACTGATTTTGACTTGGTTGAGTAACTGTCAAAACCAATTCGTCCAGTTAAAACGACATTTTAACTGGTTTATTTTCAAATTTCTTAACATCTTTTGAAAAACCTGTTAAATCTGTTTTGAATTGATTTGAATCTGTTTTGGCTCGTGATTAATTGCCTAAACCGACTAGATTTAAGAGCTATAAATTTGGTTACCCTCCATATTAAAAAATACATAGAAAGTAAGATTGAAAATGTTTTCTTGAGAAGAGATTTGATTCAAAGTTTTGCAAGATTTCCTAATGGTTGTGCATTGGTTCAAGAACTGATTTTAGGAGCTTTGTGATTTCCTGAATACCAGGTGTAATTTGTTCCTTTTAATTCTAGTAGTTGTTTTTTTTTTAAACTTGTAAGTTTGTAAAACTGTGAGGTCAGAGGATTGTTCTGACAGTGGTTGTGTGAAAGGCAAAAATGGTGAGCGTTCTTGTGTCTTCAAGATCACCTCTTTGTGGTGTTGAGTGTTTGTAATTTGTTAGATTGATTGTTAGTGGAATACCCAGTGGTTTTTTGGGGACTAGATGTAGCTTTGGTAAGGAGTGAACCAGTATAAATTGATTGTGTAATCTCTTCTTTCTCTCTCACTCATTACAAACTGTTTGATGTGGTTTTTGTCTCTACTGCTATAAACAACCGGTGAAAACGAAATTTCAACCGTTTGTTTTTCTACAAACAGTTTTAACAGCTTTGATTTTTTGGCTTCCCTGATTGCTCTTTCTGTGATTGTTGATAAATCTTCATTCTTAGCCAATCTTTGCAAAAATCTTTTTTCAAACAATTCACCCCGTCTTGTGTAGGCCATTAATTCTAACAATTGGCATCAAGAGCTAAGTTCTTGAAATTTATTCAAGTTCTGTTTTTTCAAAACTATTTTAATGGCTGACAAGTTACCTTCTGGGGAAGGAGCCTTTATTAATAGACCACCTTTATTTTATGGTGTGAACTATCGATTCATGAAAGTTAGAATAAAGATTTTTATGCACTCTATAGATAAAGGAATTTGGGAAGCAATGGAAAATGGACCTTTTATTCCCTAAGTAAAAAAGGATGATGTGTTTGTTGATAAGCCCCCATCTGAATGAACTGAGTCATACAGCAAGAAAGCTAAGTTTGATGGGATTGCAAAAAATATTATAACTTCTGCTTTGAGCTGTGATGAATTTTTCAGGGTGTCAATTCTACAAAAGAAAGTGGGATATTCTTAAGGTCACACATGAGGGATCCAATGTTGTGAAGAGGGCAAGAAAGCATGCTCTCATTCAAGAATATGAATTGTTCAGGATGCAGAAAGGGGAAACAATTTCTGATGTGCAGAAACGTTTTTCTCACATTGTGAATCACCTAATGAGTCTTGGAAAAAGCTTTGACAAATAGGAGTTGAACATAAAGATTTTAAAGTGGTTTGACAAGTCTTGGCTGCCAAAGGTCACATGAGCCTCATTGTTTGGTAAGTTAAGGGAACATGAGTTTGAAATGAACCGGTTGGTTGTCCAAGAAAGTAAGGATAAACACAACAAAGGGATAGCCCTGAAAGCAGCTAGCCAGAGAAGCCATCAAGATTCAAGTGATAGTGAAGAAGACACAATGAGTTTGCTATGAAAAATGTTCAGCAAATTCTTGAAGAAGAACAACAAAGGCCAATCTTCTAAAAGGTACAGTTCTAAGAAACTGGATGATTTCAATCCTAATAAGTATACCTGTTTTTGTTGTGGTGAGCAGGGACACATCAAGGCAGAGTGTCCTAACAATGAGAACAAAAGAAAACAAAATTCAAAGGAGAAAGGATACCTCCATGGATTCCACATCCCCTTCATCAAAGAGGATCAAAACTAGGGCAATTAGGAGGGGAGGACGTCTTGTAGCATGGTTCTCGGGTGAAGATGAAAAGATTGAGAAATATTTACATGAGACAAATAGGAAAGCTATAAATAATCCAAAGCTCATCTCTTTCAATTGGTTGAGGGAGCAAAAGCTGGCTGAGGTGAGGAGTCTTCTCATAGAGCAGCTGCTAAAGAGGTTCTTGGAAATGTCAGGAAACATATATCTTGATCTTGTGAGGGTTTTCTACACCAACCTTCAATTTGTTGGTAATAATCTTGTATCTCATGTTAAAGGAGTTGAGATGGAAATTACACATGATGTTTGGTATGCCATTACTGGACTAAATTAACAAAGGAAATATTGGTGTGGTGGAAGAATTTAACCAAATTTAGTTTAATAAAAATTGATTGAAGAATACTCAAGCAAAGTGGATCTTGGGGAAGAACAAACTGAAGTGGTGAAATCATCACATGAAGTGAACAATGGTTCACTTAGTAAGATGGGGATTCACCAAAATTGGTGGAAAATGGATAAGCAAGGATGGAGACCAAGGTGGTTCCTCAAGTTGTGTGCAAGCTGAACATGAAGGGGAAAAACAAGTTGTTGTTGCTGAAGGTGCTGGAATTGATGCTCAAGAGAATGAACCTACTGCTGATTTTGGTGTTGGACCAAGTGTTGAGAACATAGGAGATCGCATAACATCAATGTCTCCTTTTGAAAGGTTTATGGTGAACAGGATGGACAACTTTGCAGAGAACCAAAGGAATGTCCATGAATACTGTGCTACCAATTTTCAGAACTTTGATGACAGATTACAGAGCATGGATGCACGTTTTTAGAACTTGGATGAGCAAATAGAAGTTGTGCAGAACCAGTTATTTGAGTTGCAGTATGGAAAGGAAGACTAAAGATGTGTTATGCTTTTATTGCTTTAAATTTCTGGACAGTTTCTTTCTTGATTTTGTTTTACCATTTCTTCATTCTATTAGTGAAGACAAATAGGGGGAGAAGGTGTTGGTTTATGTGTTGTGTAACCTGCTGCAAAACTCTAATCTTGAATGGTTTATATTATGTTGTTCAACATGTTAAATTTGTTGTTGCACACACTGTTTTGACTAGTTTTTCTGCTCAAATTGGTTATGCAGAAAACTGGTTTGTGTGCCTTCATAACCTGTTGTTATATATGCTATGTGTTTGCATATATTATGTTTTGCAGGTGCTGACTCATATTCAAACAGTTCAACACAAGCAACCAGGGATTTGTCTTCATAAATAGGGGGAGATTGTTGATCAAGGATGATCTTGAGCTTTGATGTTTCCAAATCCATTATGTTTGATGGAAGGCTGGAGTTGCTGCTTGTGTGGGTGGGTTCTGGGTATATTAAAGTGTAATCCACTCCTTGTTTGAATCTATAACTGATTTGAATCAAAACCTTTTTGAAAAATAGTGTTTTCCAAACAAGTAGAAAAACAACCTGTTGTTTTGTCGTTTCAACCGTTTGTTTGACACTTAGTGGTTTTTGAAAAGGGTTTCAAGTTGTTTGACTTGCTTGAGTTTGCTGTCAAACCAATTTAATTGGTTGTTTCGAGAATTCAACTGATTGTTTTTTGAAAATCCATAACAAAATTATGTTATACTTTGTAAATCAGCTTTTAATGTTTTCTAACTGTTTTGGCTCCTGCTTTAAATGGGTTTAACAAACCTTTGGAGTATATAAAGTTTGTTTTACGCTCCTAAAGAATTGAGAAACATTTTAAACTTTTTGAGCTTGAGAAAACAGTTTTGAGTTTTCAAGATTTGCATCAAGCTTTTGGATTTTCACAAAGGAGTGGAATAGGATTGTTGTAATCTTTTCTTTTTGGATATTGATCAGGTGTAATCCTTTCTCTATCTCTTGTATTTATGGAATTGTTGTGTAAGTGCATAATCAAAATGTGTTCTGATTTTCCATTTTCCACCCTTTTTAGAGCATGATTTTTTTCGTGTCGAGTGTGGTCTTTCCTTTCGTTTCACAACCATAGGGCTACACACTTCAATGACGGAGAAATTCAAAGTTGTACGAGTATATGACATTTTTTGTCCATGTTCATCAAGCATGAGTGTTGGCCAACATTGTTTTTGTTCTAGAATTGTCGTGTATTGGTTGATCGTGGTTCACGACAAAAGCATCAAGATGGTTGTGCAAAAGTTTTGTTGTATTCTTTGTCCTGCTAGAACTTTTATCTATATCATAGAATTTCTTGCACAACCCATCATATTGTTTAACTTGTAAATCTTTATCCTTACTCCCATATGAATCTTTTATATATGTGTGCTTGCAACGAACAATTTTACTCCACCTGATCAAATTATACTTTGTCGGCAGTTTTGTCACTCTTTCTTGTGCAAGGACAACAAAGCAATGGCGACACAAGATTCCCTTAAATTCAAATAAAAAACATGTGCAACGAACATCATAGTTTTCATGCTCAAATAACACTACACAATTTGAGTGATTTGTTCGGCCATCTCAGAATGACTCTTCCATAACATTGAACCGACTGGAGTGTCCACAACAAATAAATTATTAATAGCACAATTCATCTTTCTTGAGAACTCAGCTTGGACTTCGTTGAACTTTGCAAGTGTATTATGCTTGAAACCTACAAGGAATAATTGTGTCCAGAGAAACAAAGTCTTCTTTGTTGGGTGTATTAGAGTCCGAGTTCAAGAGGGAAAGGGTGAATTGAAGTTATAAAATTTTCGCCAACACAAACTCAACCACCTTTCATGTGATAAGTGTCTTTCTTTATATAGAAATTAGTTTCTAACAACTTTTAAAAAACAGTTAGAAAACTGTTATAAAAAGAACAGGTTAATTCTAAAACAAACAGATTGTTTTATGAAGGACTGTCAGCTCATCTTAACTGAAATAACTCCATGAAACAAACTTTTTGGCGCCCTAACAGAATTTTGAAAAACCTTTCATCAGATAAAAAATAAATCTATTGTTTCACAAATAAACAGATTTATTTTTGTGCAGTAACCTGGTTTTATGAGAAAACATTAAGGAGTTTTTTGGAAAACATTGAATCACTTTTTGTGCTTGATCTTACCACCTTGATTAGCCATATAGGGTAGGTCACGAAGCAAAAGGTAACCTTAAACTCACTCTAACCTATATACAAGATCACCTAATTACACATTACAACCTTCAAAGCAAACTAGTTATTTTCTACACCAAACACACACAAAGACTTGGCAGAGAAGAAGCTTCATCCATCTTCAACATTCTTCACACTCCAATTCTGCATTATGTTCCAGTGCATTATCATATTGGTGCACATATTGTTGGAGACATGAGATGAAATTAATATACCCATAAAAAATGCATTCATGCTCTCACATGGTTGTGTTGTGGACATGCTTGCTAAAAAAAAGCCTTTAAGGTAACAAGGAACCCAACATGCCCGTTCTTCAAATAATATATTCAACCAATCATTCTTGCTTAACTCATAATGACTTATGAAATTACCCCACAAGGACATAAAAACATCAATATTTGGCGACTCATACACAACCGTTTTCAAATCATGTTTCATTTGTTTATATTGTGTATATCTTTGAAGCATTTCAGGTATTTTTTTTCATATGTGCCACAAGCACCACCTGTGTTGCACATTGGGAAAGACAACGTCAACTACATTTTTCATTACCCTACATTGATCTGTGACAATGCCTTGGGGAGGTTTGTGTGACATACAATGTACCCAACTTTGAAATAGTCAAACGAATGCATCAGTATCTTAAGAAGAAAGGAGTCAACATCCCAACAAAATGCTCGTGATTATTAACACTGACAAATGATGCAAATGACATATCATACTTATTTGTCAAATATGTCGTATCAAAGCAAAAAACATCTCCCAAACTATCCCATATGCATGACTTCTTGCATCTGCCTAAAATACATTATGTATGTGATTATCATTATCCAAATCTATGTCGAAGTAAAATTGGGGGTTAAGTTCCTTCATACGATAAAAATGATTTAAAAGTGTTTTGTCATCCCCTTCCTTCCCCAATGCTTTCTTTACGAATATATCGTTCCATATTGTCATACCCACCGGCTGCAGAAACAAAAGACTGAAAACTCTTATTTATTTGAACTCTAGCATCATCATTTATATCAAGCATTCTTTTTGCGTGTAAACTTATTCTTCTATTTCCTCTAACCAATCTAGACTTGGTTAGGCTGATGTCATGTGAATGTTCTTCGTGCACCGACATTTTATACCACTTCCTGTCTTTTATGCCAACAGTAATACGAGTTGGACATTCATGCTTCTGAGTTGGAAGGGTGTGGTGGAAATTGATGACGTATATTTTCCTGCTCTTGCACAAACCCACATAAAGTATCTTAATTTGTTGTCTGGTCCTTTCTTTGAACTTGTTCTAATTCCAAAACCCTTTGTGATGACATATTCTCTATAGAAATTTTTAACGGCATCTGTATTATCAAAAGACATGCCAATTGTAGGAACCAATTCAATCACATCCTTAACATCAACAAATATATTATTAAATTCCTATGAAGGCTGACTATCTTCAAACAAGGAAATGTCATCAAGGGAAATATTATCCATATATATCCAAAGTTGCATTGTAAACATATGATATTGCAATTAACACATCTTATTTTTTTTAACAAGATTATGCAAAAGTTGATGAAAACTATGGTTATTTTTTTACTGTGCAACGAAAATATCAAAGAATGTCCCATAATAGTTGCTTCCAAAAATAAGTAAGGTACATGATCATGTGCAACCAAAGTTGATATTGTCATCACATTTAACACATTTTTTTTAACACATTGTGAAAAACTAGGGTTTTTATTTTCAATCACAAGAAGGGATTATTTTGACTCTGGAAGTCAAATGTCCATTATCTCATGCTTTGCCAAAAAATATGAACCTACATGCATCACCTCCAACCAAACATTCAATATTGTCATTAAAATGCACCAACAAAATCATTTTTTTGTGAACATATTTAAATGCATGTGAAGAAACCTAATAATGCATGTGTAGAACCCTAATAAATGCATGTGTAGAACCCTAATAAATGCATGTGTATTAAATTTATTGAAAACCCATGGATCCCATCGTGATTGCAACAAATGGAATGAAGGAGGTGGAGATTGAAGATATTCAAAACTTGTGGGTGCCGCTATGAAGAACAATAGAGAAAATTAAATGCAACACGTTGGAAAATGAGAATGCAGGCGCTATTCTTCAATTTGATGTTGGCTCATGTGTGGAGTAAAGCCAATTTATAATGGTAATTATAGGAAAGGAGATGCATTATTGCAACCCAACTACCATTAAGTTTATGTAACTTTTCTGCCAACAACAATAAATACCTCGAAAATAGTGTCATGGTTTACATTAACATTGCTTAACATTAAGGAAGTGCTTTACAGTTTTACATCATGAGTGTACAAAAAAGAAAAAAAATGTTATTCAGTGATACTTAAGGTTTGACGAGGATATTTATTTCCACTTCTCGGCACCTGACGCTTGTAAGGGAACAAATGCTCAAAAACCCATATCTACATAGTTCATGTCATAAATTCATGTTAGTAACCACAAAATGGATAAGAAATCATTACACATACCAACTAAACCTTTTAAATTACCTGCATCAAGTATACACAACCACCAACATGGATATATGACGAATTACTTTTCCTCCTCATACACATAGAAGCAAAAAACAAACTATCAACTAGAAAGTCATAAACTAAACCCCCCAATTAAACCTACCCAATTGGCTCAGATCATCCACAACATTAAACAACCCACCAAGAACTAAACCCATTCTATTTGGAAATAAAACCTCTTACGTTCCTAACAAAATCTACAACTTGCAAAAGTCCTTTATGGAACCTTGGTTGCGACGTTTGACAATTTTACCATAAATCATTTTAACAGATACATTAATTGTTTGAAAAAAAACTCATACTCTTAAAAAAAAAATTGTTTTTGCTAAGTCAATTTTCTCTCCCACAACTTTGAGACCTATACCTAAAAAAACATCTAACACAATGAATAGGACAAGTGTAGACTTGACTGCAAAACCATGACTCCTCTCCACCCACCTACTACATAACTCCCTTAAAAGGCAGTGACTCAATTTCAGCTTCACATCCAACAAAATTAGCCAACCAAATGGGGTTGACTGAATATCACATTTTTCTTCAGCACCTAAACTTTTGTTCAAACTTCCAAAAAACTTTGTCCTGCAATAATGCCTAAACACATGCATTCATAAATACATATACAATTTACTAAGAATGTGATGTCATCGTCTTCCTTAAAAAATTAACCATCTTCTAAATCAAACCTTATCATCCACAACCGATTTTGCATGAATACTTTCATTAGTTGTCATTATATCCTAAAAAACATATTAATTCAACAATGAATACATCATTCAAAACCCAAAAAAAATCAAACAACATGAATCTTTCAAAAATAAACCAATTCAAAGAAAATGTATTTTGTACATGTATGTATGCAAGAAATTGACTTTGAAGCATTTGACACTCTGAATTGGAAGTTCTTATTGTTATTTTTAACACGCTTTGATTTTCATTCCTCATTTCTCAGTTGGATTAGTACAATCCTTCATTCATATATGCTTTTTATCAGGATAAATGGCAATCTGGTGGGTTTTTTTCTTTGTAGTAGAGGTATGAGACAGGGTGATCCTTTATCTCCCTTGCTTTTCTGCCTCACATAGGAGGTTCTGAGTAGAGGAATCTCTAAGCTTGTGAATGATTAGAAGATTCATCATATGGCTAGCCCTACAGGTTACTTCACTCCCTCTCACATCTTATGCGTTGATCACATCTTTGTTTTCTATAAGGTAGATAATAAGTCTCTTAGAAATTTGAGTATCTTCCTTAAAATTATGGTAATTTTTCTTGTCAATATGTTAATAATTCTAAAAGTAGTTTTTTCATCATGGATACTTCTGCAAGATTTGTTACCAAAGTTCAATGTCTTCTTTCTTGTAGTCGTGGAGCTTTACCTTTTAATTATTTAGGGGTGCTTATATTTGTTGGTGATCCAAAGTGTCGATTTTTTAAACCTTTGGCTGATAAATTCAAATTGAAGTTAGCATCTTGGAAAGGGAAATCTCTTAGCATGATGGGTCAGATCCAGTTGGTTAATATAGTGATTACTGATTTTCTAGCTTATAGTTTTAACATATATAAATGGTCGATTTCTATTCTTAAGCAAGTTGAGCAGTGGAGCAAAAAAATTATTTGGACTGGTGATATTATGAAAAAAAGGCATAACTACAGTTAATTAGGCTAAGATTTGTTCTCCTTTTGAGAATGGATGATTGAAGATTATTGATCTCCATCATGAAAATAATGCGTACCTTCTTAAACTTACTTGGAATTTTACTTATAGTAATAAACATTGGTCTCTTCTCTTGAAAGTTAGAGTTCTTAAATCAAAGTACCAGTTTAGAATGATTTATAGATCCTCCTTTATATGGCTTGGGATTAAATAGTTTTATGACACTATTCTTGAACATACTTCTTGGACTGTTGGTACAAGTACAATTTTTGGAATGATAAATGGTGTTACACTCCTTCTTTATTAATCATTGCAGGGGTACTTAATGGTTCTAGAATCTCGGATACAGCTTCTCAATTTTGGACTGGTAGTGATTGGAGTATTCCCTTGCCATTACGGCAGGTGCCTCATTTTTTGAACATATCATGATTAGGCTGGAACAAGATATTTCTAATTGGATTCTGGAAGATTCTAGGCATTTCACTCTTAAGTCAGTTAAGACTTTTTCTTGGATCTTGGAATTCCCTGTGGCTGAGGTAAACTCATTTAGTCTTCATATATACCTCATTCCAAAACTCTAGTTCTATGGAAAGTTTTTCATGCATGAATACCTATAGATCAATATATTTAGCATATAAGTTTGCATATATGTTTTATGTGTACGCTTTGTGAAAAGCAGGACGACTCTATTCACCATATATTTTTTTGAACTAATGTTATGCATATTTGGAGTTGGGTTCGACAAATTTTCCTTACTTCTCATTTGTCTAATGTGGAGGATCTTCTTTCTTTTATTAAAAGTGATGGTAGTCCTTTGGTTAATTTAATTAAATTTGTTGTGATAACCTTTTCTATTTGGATGATATGGCGTATGAGGAATTATGGTAGATTTTAGGTTAAAATTGATGTTTTTAGGGTCATTTCAGTCATTAAAGATCTCACTTGTCTAGTGGGTAATTTGTCTAAAAGTTCTATGTGAAATTATATGTTTGATTCAATGTGCTTAAGTTTTTTGGTATTAATACTCCTAGTGGTAAAGTTCTATCTCCTCTTCATTTTCGCTGGGAGTTTCCTTCTCCAGGCTGGGTTAAAATAAACATTGATGGTGCTACTAAGGGTTCTTCTGGTCTTGCTACTTGTGGAGGTATTTTCCGTGAGAGTATGGGGGAATTTATTGGTGGTTTCTCTTCTTTCCTTGGTGTTCAGGATGCTTTGATTGCTGAGTTTTATGAAGTTATACATGGTATTGAACAAGCTCAAAAATGGGTCTTACTAGTTTATGGCTTGATTGTGATTTTGCCTTGGTTTGTGTTGCATTTACTGCTGGGACTAATGTTCCTTGGATGCTTTGTAATAGGTGGAACACTTGTCTTAAATACTGCGGAAAATCAGGTTTAGGGTTTCTCACATTTTTCGTGAAGGGAATGCATGTGCTGATAAGCTTGCTAACTTCGGTTTTATTCATAGAGAGTATTTTTATTGGTATAATAGGCTTCCATCTAGTCTTTTCTTAGAGTTCTTTATTAATAGGTATAGATTACATATGTGCCGTTTTTGTTAATACATGGGTTTTGGTCTAGTCTCCCATATTTTCTTGTATTTCCTTTTATTCTTTTAATAATCTTTTTTCATGTGGTGGAAGATGATTATTGTTACTTGAGGTGTCAGCCTAGTTGAGATGTCAAGTTTCATAGTGATGCCTAACATGAGAGCTTTTATAAAAAAATGACTTTGGGTCACCACATAATAATACAAGGGTCACCATAGGGCAAATAACAGGGACAAACAATTTAGCTTATTCCCCACTTCATGCCCCATCCCAACCAACAGGAACACTAACTTCAGATTTCCAAAAACATATTCATCGCGTTTGTGCAAAAAGAGTAATGTGGGTCACCACATATTCCTACCATGGTCACCATATACTATCACTCTCTAAGCTGAGATTTCCATACTCTCATGGCCTCCAAACACCTCATTTAACTGACTTTCTCCCCACCTCATGCCCCACCCCAACCACCAAGAACACTAACTTCAAATTTCCAGAAAATTCTTCACTGAGTATGTGTAGGAAGAGTAATCTGGGTCTCCACATACTAGCCCTCTCGAAGTTGACAATTCCATTCCCTCATGGCATCCAAACACCTCATTTAACTAACTTTCTCCCCACCTCATGCCCCACCCCAACCAAGAGGAACATTAACTTGAGATATCCAAAAAAATCTTCACTGCATGTATGTAAGAAAAGTAATATAGGTCACCACACATATTCCTACTAGAGTCACTACATACTGACACTGTCATATCCTCATGGACTCCATACACCTACTTTAACTGACTTTATCCTTACCTCATGCCCCACCCCAACTAATAGGAACACTAACTTGAAATTACCAGAAAAATCTTCACTGGGTTTGTGCATAAAGAGTAATATGGGTCACCACATATTCCTACTAGAGTCAACACATGTTGGCACTCTCTAAGTTGACACTACCATACCCTCATGGCCTCCAAACACCTCATTTAACTGAATTTCTCCCTATCTCATGCCACACCCCAACCAACAGGAACATTAACTTGAAATTACGAGAAAAATCTTCTCTAGGTCTGTGTAGGAAGAGTAATGTGGGTCACCATATATTCCTACTAAGGTCACCACATAGTGGCACTCTCTAAGTTGACAATGTCATTCCCTCATGGCATCCAAACACCTCATTTAACTAACTTTTTGCCCACCTCATGCCCCATCCAACCAACAGGAACACAAACTTCAAATTTCCAGAAAAATAAGTTTTAAATTTGTTGTTAGCTAAAAATAAATATTTTTTAATCGTCTTGCTGTTAACACTCTTTTTTTACCTTTCTTATCCAAGTCAAGATTAAATATTTTCCTTAAAAAATTTGGTTTCTTGATCAACCTAAGACTACAAAGAATGAATTTGCATTAATTATACACCAAGACACATATATTCAATAATCACTCACATGATTATCTATCTACGGTAACAATATGTAGTGACCGCTCTCTTTCTCTGTATACTCAACACTGAGTAAATTCACAATATCATAACTTCAGAAAAGGCCTTTTTTTGGAGAAAAAACATACATCCGTACACAAACTTTGGATCACCATATAATGTTACAAGGATCACCCTATAATGTTACAAGGGTCACCACAAGGCAGATAACAGGGACACACACTTTTGATTATTCATCACCCAACAAAAATCAAATAAGATCAATTTTTCACTTAATAAACCAATTAATAGAATATGTATTACCTTTGGTGAAACTAAATAGAACACTTAAATGTCAGGCAACCAATAGCGCCACCCAACCACCGGGAAAAGGGATGCCTAGGTTCCCGCTTGCCAACACTGACGAGGAAGAAGATGAACGAGAAAGGCTATAAAGAAAGGTGGAGGACCTACAAAACCTAGAACAGACGGTGGAAGAGATCCTAGAACAGAAGCTCGAGGAGAAGACCAAACAGATGTTGGAGGAGAAGAAGGCACTGAAGTTGGAGAAGTGGAGAAGAACTGGACAAACTAAATTCATAACGTAACCCCCAAAATGTTTTAACCTAAATTTAGAACGTAACTCCAAGCACCCAAATTTTAAATATTTTCATAATATTACAGCACATTTTGTGGGCCCCACAACATAATTAAAATATTATTATTTTTTGCCACATGGGCAATTGTATCCGGGGAACTCCAATTTGGAGTTGTCCAAATATCGGGACTCTAAGTATTATTAGAATTATGCTTATCAATAGCTAAGAAAGAATCCTTAAAAGGAAATTGTAATAGTTTGAACTTTTCTTTCCAATTACATCATGTTGTTAACTCTTCTCAAAAACTAAAAAAAAAACACTTTCTGGTGTTGTTGCCTAGTTTGGGCAATGAACAACATAAAGTGAATAAAAATATTTTTGAATATTTTTTATATTCAAACTTTTTATAAAAATGATAATGGACCTTTGTTCTTGCCGGTTGACTCAACCGTCGTTGACTTCAAAGGCAGATGGTGGCTCCTCCTATTTCCTAGTGGTTTTTGCTCCCTCCTCGAGTGGTCGAGAGTGGCTCCGTTAAAACAGAGGGGGCCTGACCTGTTGATTGCACTCCAACGATCAAGTCAGTATTAGGCTAAGAAACAGTAAATATGTAAAGCAGTTTCAGTCTTAGAAACGACGTACCTTTCTAGGGTTCTTACCACCCTTTATATAGGTTGTATCTAGGTCAACTCCTTGTCCCACGAGGATCACTCCAAGGAATGCCCTTTATCTCATAATCGTCTTTATCTTACTATTCCCTTGTTCATAACATGTTTTAACTGTTCTGGGACTATTTATGTTTTCTGCACTTTATGATTTATGTTCTTCGTTTTCGCATCTCTCTATTTTTTGAATGTTTCTAAAGCGCACCAACTCATTTCTCTAAACTCTGCCCTTTTCTTCCTCTTTCCTTCCCCTTCTTTAGCTTTTCTTCTCGAGATGGCTCCAACAAAACCTACTCAAAACCTAACTCCTTCCATCGACTACAAATCTCTATACCACTAGGCTCCTGACAGCCTTCTAGCTGAAACCTCCAACATCACCTCCTTTGAAGATATAACAACATATAAGGAGGGCGACACTAGCCATAAAACTTGTATTTTCGGAAAGGAGCATGACAGGTTCGTGAAGGTCCTGCCCTGTAAGAAAGGCGAACCTGTGTGTATTGATGAATCCTCGGACCCAGAAGGTCCCTTCTTCTTCATATATTCCACCGTCTTCAAAAGGCTCAAGCTTCGCCTACAATTCACTGGTTTCGAACGCGCCCTTCTTACCAAGGTCAACATGGCCCCTGCCCAGCTACATCCCAATAGTTGGGCATTCATCAGGGTCTTCTCTATTCATCAGGCTACCTGTGGATGTCTTTCTGTACTTCTTCGAGGCTAAGAGTTTAGGGAAGAAGTTGTTGATGAGCTTCAAAGGGGTCGCTAGTGTTGAATCAACTGTGTTCAAGCTTTGAAGAATCCAAATCCTTTGAGTTTGATGGAAAGCTGGATGTGCTTATTGTTGCTGAGGTGCTTTAGAATAGGATCTGAGGTAGATTATCTGTGTAAATCCACTCTTGATTGAATCCAAAGCTTAAACTATTTTCAAACCTTTTGAATTGAAAGTGTTTTTCAAACTAAGTGAAAAACAACCTGTTGTTTTGTCGAAACAATTGATTGTATTACTCTTAGGTGTTTTGAGAAAGGTTGAAAACTGTTTTTGGTGGTTGACTTGCTGTCAAACCAAAACAACCGATTGATTCGCACATTCAATCGATTGTTTGTTTTCAAATTATAACAGAAAACTGTTTTGTGCATTGACTGAGCTTTAAATGATTTTGTAACTGAATGCGATCCTGTTTTAAATGCTTTGACCAGTCTTTGAAAGCTATATTTGTTCATCTTTTGTAACAAACAAGAACTAAGATTTAATCATAGAAAAACATATTTGAGTTTTTCACTGATTTTGCTTTCAAGAGTTAAAGATTGCTTTGATCAAGAGAGAGTGGTATAGAATTTTCATTTGTATTGATTTCAGATAATTCTGTAACAAGTGTAATCCTTTTGTACTTTGTGTAAACTCTGGTGTGTGAGGCCGAGAAGTGTTGTGTGCTCTTGAGGTTGTCAAGATCAACATTCTTGGTGGTGTATGTGCTGAGCCAAAGGAAGTGTGTGTCTTGAGGGGATC
>Ga0123342_1006246_pt1 | contig 16646 bp, 11 predicted proteins | sample Turbeawhitnodule_FD_89960 | JGI IMG/M metagenome (GOLD analysis project Ga0123342, IMG submission 89960) | Root nodule microbial communities of legume samples collected from Mexico - Turtle bean Mexico white nodule | ecosystem: Host-associated > Plants > Roots > Nodule | place: Mexico: Nepantla... | reverse complement strand
GATATGTTAAATCATTTTTATAATTTTTGAACATATATGTATCTAAAAACTAATTTATGTCAACTATATTTTGCAATGCAGTTATTCACGGAAGAAATACCAATGAATTCGGAAGCCATGTCATATGTGAGACATTCTTGGTCCACATATTTCGTAAATTTTTATAACTCTAGGATAACTGATCAATAGTGTAGGGATTATATGTAATTTGATTACTTGTTTATAATGTACATTTTGATTCTCTGAATTTATCTCTATATTTATGTATTTGTCTGGTTGGGTACATTTTGATCAATATACAAGTTAATTTATATGAGTTTGGGACAAAACAGATTGCACTAAAAAAAACACTATTTACAACTACGGTTATTTACCAAAGCCGCATTTGTAAATCAAGCGCATGATTTACAAATGCGCGTGATTTACAAATGCGCTTGATTTACAAATGCGGCTTTGGTAAATAACTGCAGTTGTAAATAGTGTTTTTTTTAGTGCAATCTGTTTTGTCCCAAACCCATAGAAATTAACCTGTATATTGATCAAAATGTACCCAACCAGACAAATAGATATATATAGAGATAAATTCATATAATCAAAATGTACATTACAAACAAGTAATCAAATTACATATAATCCCTACACTATTGATCAGCTATCCTTGAGTTATAAAAATTTACGAAATATGTGAACCAAGAATGTCTCACATATGATCAAACTATCATCATATTAAAGCTATATGGAATTGTAATCCATGATCAAACGATCATTGGATCCAAGTTATGTGCAATCACTATCTGAGATCAAATAATTATTAGATCGAAGTTATATAAAATCATTATCCGAGATCAAACAATCATCGAATCAAAATAATCTAATGAACACTTGCAGAACATTAAAACTTATTCATCCCTCAAATCGGTCCATCTACATCTCATTTATGAATTCCAAGCTTGGGAGACTTATGTACCTATTCGTATCTAAGATATATTGAGATACACGTACTAATATAAAATTCAATCAAATTGGCTGCAATCCAATCAAATATGATGCAATTCAATCAAATCGGGTGCAATCCAATCAAATATGATGCAATTCAATCAAATTATATGCAACCATATAACTTTGATATTTATATAGTAACCATTGATTGAAAGACAAATATTTAATATTTAATATTCAATAATCAATCATATCTCTTTTCTATTTTAAATATATTTTTAATACCTTAGCTCAAACTCAAAAAAGCTTATAAATATCGTACTCACTAAATTTTCATATTCACTTATATACTTATAATTTTCTATATTCTTATTAACTGGAGCATCATACAATCTTCTACAAATGATTATTTCCTTATCATCTTTGACAAATTCGACGATCATATCTCAAAATCATAATTTGACTTACTAGAAAAACCTTACTAGAAAAACTTTCTTGACTTACAATCTTTTTGGTAAAAACAATAACTAAAACCTAAAAGTAACTAATTTTAAAAGAGAAAAAAATGACTAAGTAAAATTTTAAAAGAATGAAACACAAAGTAAGTTTTTATAGAAACTAAAATAAAAAACATATTCGTTTTATAAAGATTAATATATTTAAATTAATTTTAATTTATTTTTTACTCTACTAACTATTTACAAATTAAATAATAATTCTTGGGGAAAAATGAAAACTCTTTTTTAAAGCTCACTAACTAAAAAAGTTTAGTTTTAAATTTAAAGTAGATATAAAATCAAACTTATCTTAAATTTAAGATTAAAAACATATTTTGAAAAAAATAAAATGAAGTATATAGTACTAAAAGTTTCCAACTATAGAGACACCGGCACTTCACTTTTCAATTTCCATCACCTGTATTTTCCAATTGCCCCTTGTGTGAGGTGAAGACTGAGCAAAAAGGGCAACTGTGTTTGTGTGAGACAGAGAGATGGAGAGTAGCGAAGAAGAAGATGATTTTCCTTGCATTGAGAGCATTATCCCCCAATCCAAGGTTGACTCTCTCTATCAGTCCCACACCGAAAAGGTTCGCTCTCTCTTCATTTCGCAATCAACAAACAATGCATCCTCTGAAACCTTATATTTGTTCACTTGGATGTATGTTCTGCTCGTGTACGTGTTTTTTGGATTGTGGCGAACCCATTTTGTCTATTTTTCAGGGGATTAGGAAGCTTTGCTGCGAGCTTCTCGATTTGAAGGATGCTGTGGAGAACTTGTGCGGCAATATGCACTCCAAGTTCTTGGCTTTTTTGAGGTAACATATGTCATTACGCAGCTAGCATTAATGTATTGTTGTATCACCAATTGCTTGAAGTTACCCAGCAAGGAATTTCAATAACTTTTTTTATATTTTTGTACATTTTGTCTATATTTTCTCTTAAAAGATCAAGTAGCAGCACACATATACATGGGTATGGGTACACAATTTTAACTTAAATGCGGTATTGTGTTGGTCATTATTCATGAACTTTTTGTGCTAACCAATGTGTTTTTCCTTTTTCTTTCTTGAATCAATACAAAATGTTCGAGGTATATTTGCTTGTTGATTCTGCTGTGGAAACAGAAGCTGGTGATGTTATTTCCTTGATTGGTAATTTCTTGTTAAGAATTCGTCTATTAATGTTCAAATTGGAATAGGAAGAGTGGGGGAACTGCTTAATTAGATCTGCAGCTGTAGAAAAAAGGGAAAAAATGGTTAACATCTCAATAGGAATAAAAAGGGTGTGGAAAATTCATAGTTATGCTTTAGTGAAGTTGTATTGAAAGTTGACTCATGAATATGTCATCTCCATTCCCATCCCCATACCATACTAGTCCTTAAAAGAGTCTATTTTCTTGAACGATAAGTGATAATTAGGGGTAGCATTTTGTTTTTTCTGCTTTTTTCTTCACTGTATTATTCTCTAGATATGGTGATACTTGTCAAAATCCTAAGTAATGAACAAAGTAACCAGTATGATGCACCATTCCTGGTGCAAGGATAGCTTGTTAGAGGTTTCTGTTGTATGGAACTGCACTGGAAGACGAGGAACAAGCTGGTATTGTTTTATTTACTTATTTCTGTCGAGAGAAAGCTCAAGCTGTTAAAATTTTGCCCTGTAAGTTGGTTATACTTTTAGTTTGTCCAACACACCCTGATACACAGTTATTTTGGGCTTGAACATTAAATGTGAGCAAAGCACTAGCACTTTGTGCTGAAATTTAATTTAATCAGGGGAATACAGGTAAAAAATGTTGAACTCTTTAGACAGCTTCCCAAAGCTTAAACTGTTAGTAGAAGGCCTATGAATGATTCCTATAATGTTTCTAACAAGTATGCAACATGAACAATAAAACAACAGAATTTTGTAACAATTTCAATCACTTTTCTCAACCATATTATATGCATATACAATGTGATGTTTTCTCTTGATATTGTAGGATATCTGAAGAGGCCGTAGAAGTAAAGCATGAATTGATTGAGCTGCAAAAGCATATCTCAGCACAAGGTATTCTTGTTCAGGATTTGATGACGGGTGTCTGCAGTGAATTGGAAGAGTGGAATCAGTCAAGCAATGATGTCACTGAAGTTCAGCATGAACCTGAACTGCCTCAATTCCTTGAGCCATTACTAAATGATAGAAATGACCAGAAAATATTATTCTTGGAAAACATGGATGTACTTGTGGCTGAGCACAAGTTTGAAGAAGCATTGGAGGCATTAGATGCTGAGGAAAAAAATTCTGGTGAGTTGAAAGGCTCAGGGAATAACTCTTCAGACGATGTTTCCTCATACAAGTCTGCTTTGTCAGAAAGAAAGGCAATGCTTGAACACCAGTTAGTTGGAATTGCTGAACAACCCTCTATTAGCTTCCCTGAGCTGAAGAAAGCCTTAAAAGGTTTAATAAAACTTGGAAAAGGTCCTCAAGCACATCATCTAATGCTGAAATGTTATCAGTCTCACCTCCAGAAGAGAATTGAGGCTTTGCTTCCCTCAAGTTCTCTATGTCCTGAAACATTTCCTTCTACATTATCTAAGATTGTGTTTTCTGTAATATCACTGACAATAAAGGAGTCTGCTTTGATTTTTGGAGATAATCCTGTTTACACCAACAGAATTGTTCAGTGGGCAGAGTGGGAAATTGAATATTTTGTACGAGTGGTGAAAGACAATGCTCCCTCATCTGAGACTATTTCTGCCTTACGTGCTGCTTGCATCTGCACTCAGGCTAGTCTGAACTACTGCTCAATTTTGGAGTCACAAGGATTGAAAATGTCTAAATTACTGCTGGTGCTTCTGCGTCCTTCTGTTGAAGAAGTTTTAGAATCAAATTTTAGGCGTGCTAGAAGAGTAGTTCTTGACATGGCAGAATCTGCTGAATGTTGCCCGTTGTCACCACAGTTTGCATCTTCACTTTCTGCAATTGCTACTTCATCTAGTAGCATGCTTGTTGAGAGTGGAATGAGATTTATGCACATAGTTGAAGTAAGTAACTTTATCATATGATATGGGATACACATTCTTGAGTGATGAAATCATGTTAAGTTTGTTGGCTGGATAAGATTTTTTTTTTTATATGAAAAGCCTTTGCTTTAATTTTTCTTCCTTTCCTTTCCATTTTATCCTGTCATTAAAACATTTATGCTCTGGCGTCTGCAACATGCTGTGGACCCTCATCTCAGTTAATTGAAATAAAAAATATGCAATAGATTTGTCTGTTTGATAAGAAACTATTGATGAAGGTCCTCATGAAAAATTTCAGGTTTTAGATCTTTAGTAATGTTCCTTTACATCCATATTTCAGTGCATGAGGAATTAACTAAAGTCTTGCCTGTTGACGTGTAACAAGTGCTAATGACAGTGCAACATATATGCATAATTTTTGCAATTTTGTTAATGTATTGATTTTTATGTGTTTGTCTGCTTTCTTTAGTAATACTTCTTTTACTTGTTTATTTTTTTTTTTTGGAGGGGAGGGAAATTATAGAAAAGCAATTCTTGGTGGCAGTGTTTCTGTGTTAGTAACAACAATACTCTTAGAATTTGGGTTTGGGTAACTCAAACTCTATAAAACCCTAAAACCAACTTATGAGGTGACAGTTGCCCCCCACACATATACACTACTTTGATCATATAACTAATCAATTTGAGATCTGCAATTCTCGTCACCCCTCCATCATCACCCAGTTGGTTGGATGTTTCAAGCATGAAGTTTGCAAGATTGGGTATTTGTAGGTGAGTAGTTCAATAATAGTCCGATAGTGTCCAATAATAATTTTTAGAATAAACTCTAGTATCATCTTAAAATTTGAGTTTTGGGATAATTCAACCCAACAAATCTGGCTTGTGAGGTGAAAATTAACCCAATTGTATACACTACCTCAGTCATATATCACTAGTTGATGTGTGATCTCCAACATATACAACTTTTGGTTGACTATGTTTTTAGAGTTATTTAAAAGTAATAATTTCTTTAGCCACGTTTTTCCTAAACTGTAAATAATTTTGCCAAGAGTTCCTTCTTGATAGGTTTCCATTTTGTAATTAAAGAAATATTATTATAAAATGAATGGCTTAGTGCTGCCAACAAGTGGAACACGTGGACAAGAAAAGAAGAGAAAAGAAAAGTTTGAATGCAAAAGCTGTCCAAAACTCAAATTCCTCTACATCTTTGATAGGTTATTTTAAAGAAGCAATGATAAAAGCCTCTAGGAGAAGCCATAGAAATAATTCTTATCTCATAACATAAAGGCAGTTGTGAGTAAATATATATGAAACACCCTAGAATAGTGTTCTGCCCCAATCAAATCGTCTAAAAAATCTGCAAAATTAGCACATCAGAATGAAGTTTTCCCTTGATCATTGTAAAAGTCCTATTTGTAACCACAGTCTTATGTCCTAACAAGAAGCTTGACCTTAGGAGAGACTTTGGGCATTTGAAAGGTTAAGTAATGAGTGATGTGGATAGTATGATGTTCTCCTGAATTTGTTAATTGGTGTTGATGGTCATAGTGTTTTCGCTCCACCTTGTTTGTGTCTTCAGTTTTTTATTCATATCTTATTATGCATGTTTAAGAGATTGTCTTCACTTGATTGCAAATGAACAACCTTGCTTGGAACTTTGTGTCTTTCAATAACATAAATAATGTACTTTTGAACAAATTTCAGGAGATATTGGAACAGTTAACACCATTGGCTAGTTTGCACTTCGGAGGAAATGTACTGAATAGAATCTCACAACTATTTGATAAATACATGGATGCTCTTATCAGGGCTCTACCAGGTCCTTCTGATGATGACAATCTTCCAGAACTAAAAGAGGCTGTGCTTTTCAGAGCTGAGACTGACTCAGAACAACTTGCGATATTGGGAATAGCATTTACAATATTGGATGAACTATTACCAAATGCTGTGTTATCAAGGTGGATGCTGCAAAGTGAAGGCAAGGAACCAAATACAGAGAATGTAACCTTCAATACAAATGCTAGTATAGAATTGAAGGAGTGGAGGAAGCATATTCAACATTCTTTTGACAAACTTCGGGATCACTTCTGTCGGCAATATATTTTGACTTTCATCTACTCGAGAGAGGGAAAAACACGGTTGAATGCACGTATTTACTTGGGTGATAACAGAGAAGATATTTTATGGGATTCTGACCCACTGCCTTCGCTTCCATTTCAGGTCATTCTTATTTTTCTGCTTTTGTCTGTTGCCCTTGTTTTTGCTATTTATTTCTTTCTTTGATCATCCCTTTGGGTTTTCATGTTTCATTTTTGGCAATGTTATTGCATGTTTGTTCAATCATAATTAGAAATTGATTTCTTGAATGAAGCTGTGATAGTTATTTGCTCGCTAATTTCTTGCATTATGCCATTTTACTGAGGTGTGTAGCTGTGCATCTGTTGGTCTGTGTCTATATATTTGTTTGTATGTATCTATTAAATTCTGGTGATTTTTTTAGTGCTGACAAGTATAGCTATATTTGTAGGCATTATTTGCAAAGCTGCAGCAATTAGCAATAGTGGCCGGGGATGTATTAATTGGAAAAGACAAAATACATAAAATTTTGCTTGCTAGGTTAACAGAGACTGTTGTGATGTGGTTGTCTGATGAGCAGGAGTTTTGGGGCGTGTTAGAAGATATTTCAGCTCCTCTACAGCCACTTGGTTTGCAGCAGGTACTTGTTTATATATTATACTTGAGAATGGAAAATGAGAAATAAAGCTTGAGAAATTTATCTATCCTCAGCTCATTCGCATGTATATATAGAAGTTCTTACATTAGATTTGAGATTCAAAGAAGTTAATATCAAAACAAAGGTTGTGCCTAGCTGACAAACAAATACAATAGAAAGCAAATTTTTATCAAATATGCATAGACAAGTTAACCTATCCTAACAATTCTAACACTTTTCCTGAAATTGGATTGTATGTACCAAGCTTGGAACATATAAATTGAATTCAAGGTCCTCTCAAGGACTTAGTCAAAACATTTGCAAGTTGATCAATGTCATTGGAACTGACAAAGACAAATTTCGTGCAAATTTCCTTGGACAAAACTTTTCTTGAAATATTTGACAACAAATTTTGATGCGTTTGGTTCTCTCATGGAATATCGATTGGAAACAATATGAATAGTTGTCTGGTTATCAAAGTACATCCTCATCCGTTGAATTTCACAAAATTTCATCTCTTGGAGGAATTGTTTTATTCACCAAATTCACAAGTGAGTGATGCCCATCGCTCTATACTCTAAACTAGATTGAGTAACCACATTTTGTTTCTTGCCTTTCCAAGAAATAATATTGCCTCCACTGAAAACACAATGTCTAGTAGTGGAATGCTTGTCTGCAAGAGATCTTGCCCAATCAACATGACAATACGTAAATATTTGAGCATCCCCCTTATCTTCATGTAACAATCGTTGTCCTCAAGCCTTTTTGTTATATATAAGGATGTGAATGACAATATGCCAATGACCAAGCTGAGGAGCCTTTATGAGTTCACTAACCAATCCAATTGCAAAGGACAAGTCAGGTTTAGTAACAGTGAGATAAATAAGTTTCCCAAAAGCCTTCTATATATCTTTTGGTTTTGAGAAATATTCACCTTGTTCTATTACTAATTTTGATTTGGATCAATAGGACTATCCATAGGTTTATAATCAATCATACATGTTTCTTTTAGTATGTCTAAGGTATATATTCCTTTGAGAAATTACAATACCTTCTAAGATGGTCAAGTTCTTCATGTACAATTTTAGGGATAGTATAGCAGAGGACACAAAGGAGATAGGATGAAAAGAAAGGAGATAGATGATGATAACTTAGAAAATTGTAAATAGGATGAAGATTACTAGTAAAGCAACTACATGTCTGAAGAACAATGGGCTAGTTGGGATATTCGTTATCGGGAGCCATCATATGATGGTGAATGACTTAAAGAAGAGGACTCCACATATAACATTGAACTAATCTATTAGGTTTTGCAATGGTAAGTGAGCAAAGGGGGGTGATGAGGATTCTGGGGAACTTGGGGGAGGAGAGGAGTTTCAAGGAGTGGTTTGATTTGGAGTGTCATGATGTGGATTCAACTAATGGCATAGGTAAGATTTGTTGGATAGAACTAGAATCTTCAAGGGAAGAAAGCATATTCTTTAAAAAGGGTTACACTCACAAGGATTTTGTATTTTTTAGGGTTTAGGGTTTATGATGGAGGACCATCCAAAGCCACCATCCACACCAATAAAGACAAAAGCACTATCTGTATAAATAAAGTAGAATACACTTGTATAGAAGTTATATTTGTAAACATACTTTTAAAAGGCATGTTGTAGAGATATCAAAGACATTCTAGGAGATCCTCACAGCAAGGATCTCTAAAGCATCTTAAAGGGATATAGGTCACTCCTTAAGCCACCAACCCTACCATGGTTAAGCAAGCTTACCTAGGGTTAGAGTAGCTTAAGGACCAAGCTACCTCCTTCTATTATCATCTATAAATACTTCGCCTAAACACTTTGTACTTAGATTTGACATAAATGTGAGTGAAGCTTTCTGAATTCAGAAATCATTCTCTCTCAAATCTCCTCTTGTTTGCAAGCCTAGATGGCCTAGTAAACTCTTGGAAGGTTGGCCTCACCAACTTCCTCTTCAAGCATACACCATCACCTTCACCGAACCAAACCATTTGAATTCCTCTCTTCATCCAAGTCTTTCACTGCCTCTTGATCCACAATTCCAAAAGCAAGAACCTCGGTCTACATCAGGTGGATCAGAGCTCATCAGGATCCGGCCAAAAGCTAAGCCAAGTTCTTCCAAACTTTTTCTGTTTCAGCGTGTTGTTGTTTTGATGCCTTGCGGTTCTTGCTTGATTCTGTCATTTTTCTTGTGTTTCCACCGATTATTTTTTGTTTTCCACCGATTAATTTCCATTTTCACCGATTATTTTCGTTCACACATTCATCAAACAGTTTTCATTGTGTTCCACTGCACAACCTCTGTTTTCTTTACTGTTTTCACTGGTTCTTGCTGTTTTCTTCATTTTAATCAGTCAATTCTTTGTTTTCTGTGCTCTTTTACCGTTTAATCTGTCTTCTCTGTGATTCTATTGGTTTATCTTGAGTTTTGTTCGGTTTATTTTGTGCCAAATCTTTCACACACAGTTCCGCACCTCAACCTGTCCAAACCAGGGGTGTTCTTGCTGTTTTTTCTTGATTCTGCATGTGTTTCTTGTCTTTCATTCTGTGTTTGTGCACGTTTAGGTGTTGTTTAGGATTTCCAATCGTTGCATGTCAATTGTCATGTTTCAATTTTGCTTAATCTTGTCAAAATTCATCATGTATTGCTGCTGTATGCAAACTGTTTGAGTTTTTCTCCACTGCACACAACCTCTTTGCTTAAAGTCTTGTTGCTGTTCTGCTTCAATTTTCGTGTGGTTTGCCTTGTGTAATCTAGTTTTGAGTATCCTTACTTTTTATTAGTTATTTGGTGAGTTTCTTGCATCTTTTCTAGTATTTCTTTGTGGTTTTGTCATCCTTTGCTTCCTTTAGGAGTTTTCTGCCAGTTTTTCCAGAGTTTCATACTTGCTATCTGATTTGCAAAATTTATTTTGACTTCAGTTCTTATCCAAAATTTATGCAAATTGTTCGGTAACATCATCTACATGTTTAGCATCCACTGTAAAAAAGGCACGTCCTAATTCCATCTACAAAAAAAATTATAATTGTCAAAAGCCAGGACGTTGATATGGTTGCCACACTGTTTCAGTGTTCATTGGTGTTTTCGGTTTTAAATTTTCTGCCCCTTATTCCTTTGGTGTTTTAGCTTCAAATGTTTACCATATCTTCTTTCATATGTTACCAATATCCAGTTAAAATTTCAGCTTAAAATTTTCTGTAGAAAAATTCTCATAAAGTTTCCAATACTAGAAAACTGTTTGCGTTTTGTCCAAATTTGGTGGATTTGTTTTGCAGCGTATACATATCCTTTTTTCCTCAAATTTGTGGCATTTTATTACTCCTTGAGCACAGCATATACCATACAAATTAAGGGTTCAAATTCTCTGTATCCCAATTACCATAATTCTTACACTTTTGGTGGTTAGTGATATACCTAGTTTCACTCTTGGGTCGTTGTTGCTCACGCTGTGCGCCCTTGTTCCATTTATTTCTCTGTGCTTACTGTGCCATTTGAATTCAAATTTGAGTGTAGCTTTTACCATAAAATTTTGGCATTATCTGTTTTGCAAATCTTTGTATAAATTCTGGAACAAACACTGCCAATTCCTCTAGATTTTGGTTTTTGTAATCTGTTCTAGCACTTTTCTTAGGTCCTTTTGCTTGTGCTGCCTTTTGTTGGTTGCCTTAATTTTTTTATTGTCTTTTGTTGGATCTCTATTCTGGTTTGTCACATTTCTTCTTCTTATGTGCGTTTAACTTTTCCAAATTTGTGTTTTTCTTGCTTTATTTCTTGTTGTCAGAATTACAACAAGTTTAGGTTTAACTAGTGTCTATTTTCTTTATGCTATACCATTTTACTGAGATGCATGGGGACATGTAGACTTATTAAGAAGTGGACTTTAAGCCTAACTCAACCTCATAAAACTGGCTTATAAGGTGAAGTTTGCACCTACTTATATACTATGAAATTTAATCTCTAGTCGATATGAGATCTCCAACACACCCCCTCACGCCGAGAGTGACAGCTCATGCGTGGGATAACATATTATAGGTTGTCCGATAATGGCCCGATAGCAGGTAGCCTAATAAGCCCAAAAAACACTCGCTAGGATAGGCTCGAAATGGATCTGATACCATATTAAGAAGTGGACTTTAAGCCTAACTCAACCCCATAAAACTGGCTTATAAGGTGAGGTTTGCACCCACTTATATACTATGAAATGTTGTAATCTCTAGTCGATGTGGGATCTCCAACAAGACTGATATAAATGCCATGTGAACTTCAAATGATAACTTATCAGTTCTCAAGATTTTGATATTTTGGCCAAACTGAATTTTGATTCCACTAAGTAAAGACACAAATATTGACAAAAGTTCAGATTGATCTTTCATTAAATAAACTCAAGTACAAGGAGATTATTCATCAATAAAGGTAGCAAAAAATAAGGTGGTCCAACTTGTAGAACCGATGACATCTAGGGTCACTAAGGACACCTTGTAGAATTTATCCAACTTCAAAATTCCTTCCAATGAATCAACCTCCCAAAACATCTTCAACTCTCCCATAGCTAATTGGGCCTCAACAATAAAACAAGTCATGTTGTGATATGTTTGTTTAAGAGATGCCAATTTATGGGCAGAATCATTAAGGTGATGAATATCATTTGCAAAAATACTCTTGGCCTTTTTCAAAAAGCAGTTGTAAGTTCCCAATATATTAAGTTTCACAGCTCTTGTGCTGTTCTGCTTTATCTGATGGTATCTTACTACCATCTTTTTCCAAGTGATCATGAAAACCTTGACTAAGAAACCAAAGTTCAACAAATGTAGATCAGGAGATTCAATTTTTGCCATTAAGTTTTTTTGAAGTAATTGTGGGAATCCTAAAAAAAGAGGTGGTAGCTTCTGAAGACATTTTGAAAATGTCAGAAGGTGAAATAGAGAACTACCAGTGGTCAAGAAGAAAACAAAGGAGAAATTGACAGGGCAAGAGCTGGACTAGTGGTGGAAAACAGGAACCGAGGGTTAAAAGGACAAGGAAGCCTGGAAGCCTTACAATGTTGCACTGTTGAGCAGAGGCCAGTGTGTGGCTGTTACACAGCTGGTTGAAGCATGCAAGATGCTGTGCATGGGACGATTCAACCTTCGTGGTTGGCTGGGTTTCTTGTTGCTTGGTGAGACACCCAGATCTGGTGTTTCCCAAAGAGAAAGATGGTGGCTGCTGGCAAGGTGGACCCTGGGTGATGGAAGAGTGCCTTAATCCTTTGGAGAATTGTTGGTGAAGTTTGCGAAAGCTCAATGGATGTGCATGGACAAGGCTCTCCTAGGAGATGATGGTTGCCTTGGAGGTGAAGGTTAGGTATGAAGTGTGAGTGGTGAGGCCATCTCACTTTGGTAGAATGAAAGTTTGAAGATCAATTGTTTATTCTAGAGAGGTGGGAGTCAATTAGTGAGATTGGCACAAAATTGACAGCAATTCACTATTAGATTAATCTTTCAAATACATGAGGTAGGCTCCTCCTTTTATAGCAAAGGAGGACCGGATTTGGCCAAAACAAATGGAGGGAAATTCGAAACCGAAAGGTTTGAATCTTGGCACCTAATTGTAGCTCACATGGGAAGTGTGACTAGGTGTGCTCCATGTGCTTCAATTAGGTCTAAACAAATGGAGGGAAATTCGAAACCTAAAGGTTTGAATCTTGGCGCCTAATTGTAGCTCACATGGGAAGTGTGACTAGGTGTGCTCCATGTGCTTCAATTAGGTCTAAATGACCGACCATGGTTAGATTAGGTGTTTCTAGAAACCCTAATCTAACTTAGGTTGGTTTTTAGATGCCTAAATTCAGCAAAAATACAAGTAAAATTCCTATTCTACTTTTGACAAAAATAAATTCTACTCCACACTAGAGTTTATTTATGGCTTCTTGAACAGGTATAAGAAGGTTTCTCTGCCATCAACATCTCAATCTTCTTGAAGCTTCTTAGCCATGACTCTAGTGGTTGGCCCAATTCTACACTTTGGTGGGCTTGCATTTGAGTTGGTGCTTGGGCCTCTTCCATCACTGGGTTGGCTGTCACTTGTTGAGAGGAGAAAGACCAGGTGTTGTCAGCAGAAAAGAAGGCATCCAGCAGCGGTGAGAGACAGTATTTTCACTGGACAATGATAGACAAAACGTGATTAATCTGCTTTGATACTAAATATAAAATGAAAAATGAGAGAAAAAGCTTAACAGATTGAACTATCCCACAGCTCATTCATGTCTGTGTTTGTGTATATATATAGGAGGTCTTACTTCAGATTAGAGATACAAAGAAGTTATTCTCAAAACAAAGGCTATCCCTAGTTGACAGACATATGCAATTGAAAATAGCTTTTTATCAGAGATGTGTAGACAAGTTAATATATACTAACAAGTTAACCCTTTTTAACGGTTACAAATACTTTTATGCCCATATTCTATCATCCAAAATACTTTTTTAACGGTTAAATTTATATTGCTGCTAAAAATGCATTTGTGAAAATTGATCAATCAAGATGAAAGTGAGGCATCAGGTTTTAAGCTTTATGAAGCAGTCATGATGCATCATTTTTTGTAGAATTCGTTGTTAAATTCACATTTCCTTGCCAATCGCATTATTATTTTTTGGTCTGTCTGGCAAAAGTCATGATGGTTATGAGGGGAGTTCTTAATAATTTGCATCAGCTACAGGTGAAGATACATAGCATTTCATCCTTTGATTTATGTCTCTAGCATCATGATGTAACAAAGCCTGCGTTTTATGAAAAATTACTTAAATATCATGCTACTATTTCCCTCTTCCCAGCAGATAAATTGTTGTTAGTATTCTTCTTTAATTATAGAGTTTCTTCTCTGCACTCCTCATCCATAGCTTATCTTTTTGTGACAGTTAATTCTTGATATGCACTTTACTGTTGAAATTGCACGCTATGCGGGGTATCCATCTCGCCACATCCATCAGATAGCATCAGCTATCACTGCTCGTGCCATCCGGACCTTCTCTGCTAGAGGCATAGACCCTCAAAGGTACTCTTCATTTTTGCCTTTTACCTACCATTCCTTGTCCTCATCTGTATTGTGTTCTTGGATTTTGACACCGATCACTTTAAATTATTAGTGCACTTCCCGAGGATGAATGGTTTGTGGAAACTGCAAAGTCAGCAATACACAAGTTCCTGCTTGGTGTATCAGGGTCCGAGGCATCAGACACCGATGAAGATCATATCATTGTTCATGATGAAGTTGTCTCAGACTCTGATACTGTTTCATCCCTATCTTCTATGGATTCAACCGAGTCTTTTGCTTCTGCTAGCATGGCCGAACTTGACAGCCCCTCTAACTTGTCTGATCCAGATAATTGATTTTTTCTAGACTATTATTTAAATTATAGAGTAGTTTTGGATTTTTAGAAAAATGTACCTGCTGTCAGTTATCAAATTTGCAAGGTGATGGCGTATGAAGCTTTTAACATCAAATGTGTTGTTCATAAACCTTGCTTAGGGAATATAGGAAAATGCCTTGGACTTAAAGTTAGACCAGTTGAGTTGGAGAGCAATCATGATTGAAATCTGTGTATATTTTAAAGAAGTTGGCCTGCCATTATTTTTTATTAGTTGATAATTTTTGGTACACCATATTTTGATGACTCTTTTTCTTTGCATTTTCATTTTTTCTCCACACTTTTTTTGCTTTTTTTTAATATATTCTAAAAATAACTCATCCCTCGTCTTTTAACATTTCTTCCCTCTCCTGCAAGCTTGCATGGCAACCCCTTAAGGCGTACCTTTGTCAATTGGAAGGTGAAAAAAGTTGAAATTATCAAAATCAATCCATAACTATACTAAATCAAATTACTTTCGAGATTATTTTACTGAATTGGTTTCATAGCCAAATCCATTTTTTAATTTAAATCCAATTCAACAATCGTGTATGTGGATTGGATATTTGTTTAGATTATTAAAATAAAATTACTGTGAATTGTGACATAATTTGATGAAGACATTTTCTAATGCCTTGGTCGGGAAGCCATTGGCTTTGGTCCGAAAGTCATCCATAAGTGAATTATTGGTTAGGTTTTGATCGAGCAATTGCAGAGCTATAATTAGGATGTTCCGGACTAATAATTGTTTACTTGATCACAACCGAGTTATTGTATACTCAATTTTGGTTAAGATATTGTTGCTTAATCTTAGCTAAGGTGTTATCAGCTTGACTTTGGTTGAAATGTTGTTGGTTAAACATTGTGTGTTCGATTATAATTGGTTTTCGTAAGCTTGATTTTTATAGAGACGTTTTCAGCTCAACATCCTTTGTTTGACCATACCTGAGACATATTTGATTTAGTCACGATATCCTTAACTAGTTTTTCAGCATTATGATTTAAAACTTAAAAGATAAAACCATCTTCAACTTAGCATCAAATTATAATTTAAAACATGTACTACCTACCGAAAAGCATTGATTAGTTAAGATACACCCACAATAGGTAGAATTAACCACCTACACTTTGTCACTTATCTTGTTAGTACTAGAAAGTAGTTGTCTCATGTCTCCATATCAATCGACTTAATATTCGTTAATAGTGACACTTTCTGAGATCAATTATAGGTCCAAAAGCCTATAAATAATCATCTTAAGGAGTATTCTTCACCCACTCAATACTTTTTCATTCACTACTTACTCATTCAGTCTCAAACTCTTATTGATTTGAGCGTCAGAGAGTCTTCTGCAGATAAATCACCATTTGGTTTTCAACCATAAAGCTCGACAACCCTTCACAGGAGAAGTCGGTTCACTCGCATAACTCAAACATCCAACTTGGACAACTCCAACTCATCATCAGTAAGAACATTTGACGTCCATTGTGGAACCCTAGTAAAGTTTTTCTTGGACCACAACTCTTACGGTACTAATACGACCCAAATCCACAAGAAGATGACCAAGGATGCCAACTTTGAAGGGTTAGGTGTGGGTTGGGAGCTCTGATATCAAAGCCTTGTTTCCTAGACTGTTCTCCCTATCCTTAAACCAGGGGCAAACAGTGGGTGAAGTTGGCATGTGGATTAATTCGGATTGGAGATGGAGGTTGACATGGAGGCGTGCCAGATTTGAGTGGAAATCATCACTGGAAGCAGACCTCTTTACACTACTATCAGGGGCACTAATGAGAAGGAATGACGTGGATGTGCAGGTGTGGGGGAAGGAAGAACTAGGCCTTTTTTCTGTGAATTTTGCTTATGAGTGCCTTGCCAAGCAGTCTCGTGGAACCCAATCTGATGTGTTTAATCTCCTTTGGAAGACTAAGGCATTCCCAAATGTGATCGTGACAGCTTGGAGAGTGTTGCTGGATAGAATCCCAACAAGGGTGAGTTTGAGTAGGAGAGGGGTGATGATGGAATCTACGATATGTGCAATGTGTCAGCTTAAGGAGGAGTCTTGTCAACATATCTTCTTGGAGTGTAAAT
>Ga0123342_1006245_pt1 | contig 16647 bp, 10 predicted proteins | sample Turbeawhitnodule_FD_89960 | JGI IMG/M metagenome (GOLD analysis project Ga0123342, IMG submission 89960) | Root nodule microbial communities of legume samples collected from Mexico - Turtle bean Mexico white nodule | ecosystem: Host-associated > Plants > Roots > Nodule | place: Mexico: Nepantla... | reverse complement strand
ATTATATTTTTAGTTCTTTATTTTTTATATCAAACTTAGGTTTGTGTCTATTAAGTAATCTATTATAATTTTAAAATGAGTCACGTATGTTTAATGTTAAAAAATTAATTAAATTGAATCAATCATTATTTTTAATAAAGGTGTAGGAATTTATAGGAAAATAAAATATATTGCTGTTGGTTTCAAAGTTGGAAATGATTTAGGTGATATCATTTTATCATATAACTCTTTCCATTCTGAGATTTCACAAATTCAATTTTAATTTACATGATTAAGTTTTGAAGAAAAAATGTGTATAATAAAACTAGTTTTTTTTAATCCTTGGGATGCACAGGACTTTTTATAGTAGAATTTAATAATTACTAATTATAAATAAATAATAACATTATTTATCATCCCAATTTAATATCCAAAATATTGATAAGAATTAGTAAACTGAGTAGTTAAAAATACATAATAAAGTTGGATGTAAGAATATGAATTACCATTCAAATTTTATTTGCAGAATCATTTTATGCAGTATATTGAGTTTAGAAGAGATTAAAGGAAAAAAAAAACTGTGCAAGTAATCATTGTATATTAATTGTAATAAATAAGAAAACATTGTTGATAATAAACATTTAATTGAATAACCAATTACGAAGTTAATTATAATAAATAAATAAAAACATACTACAATTGCAACAACATTTATACATGACATCTAATATCGAATGTTATATTGTCTTTCACTTTAAAGATTTTTAAATATTTATTTGTAAATCACTTTTTTTTTAACTTTTTATGTTAATAAATAGACTTTAAACATTATTTAACCTCATAAAACCGGCTCAATGAGGTGAGGTTTGCACCCATTTATATATTATAAAAGGCTCTAATCTCTAGTCGATGTGAAATCTCCAATATTTTACCTTTCAATTTTCTTTCAATTTTCATTTAAGATAAGTATTTTTAATATTATTTTTTGCTTTTTACTAAACAATAAACACAAAGTTGATTATGTGTACGACTCAAAAGGTAAAGTTAAATTTTTTAAAGCAATTGATCTTAATTCTTGTTATTGCAAAATACATAGTTATTAAAGATGGCCTTCTTTAAAATTTGAAAGAGAGACTTGAATGAAAAGAAATCAAATCTATTCTTGGATAAATATCTTACCACCAAGATTTTTTCCTATGGTAACAATGACAAAGATAACACATTTTCCCAATTCTATAACTTGCAATTTTGTCACCTTGCAAAAATCATTTGCTTCATTAATATTTTTTAAAAGCATAATTGATACACCAACTTTTAACTTAATCCATGAACTTTTAACTTAACTCCATGATTTGATCTAAACATTTAATTTCATTCGAGAATTTTTATATAAACCATTTATCTTCAATTTTTTGGTTTTTATTTGATCGGTAAGGTAGGTCTGAATTTAAATAAGTTTTTTCTTCACCAATTATTAAAATTAAAATGAAATAATTGACTTGACTTATAGATTCAAATATGGACAAATGCTCCGTAATAATAGAAAATGCAAAAAGATATCGTATTATGCAAAAATTAAAAATACACAAACTCAACCAATGATAGTAAAGACTATCCACTGTGAAAAGATCTTGTAGTATATGAATAATTTGATCACCACTTTTGTTTAACTCCATATCTCCATCTCCAATTTTTAGAATCTAATCAACAAATTCTTTCATATCTTTTGCACTTTCATTACATTTGGCAGTATTTAATCTCATATTCTGTGAAAATTTTAAAACTTTACAATTTTGCCATAAATTAGAATAGTTTATTATTGACTTCACAACATTATATCTAGATCTCTTTTTGACAACATGTGGAATTTTCTAAAATCGCCTCCTAAAACAATAACTTTACCACCAAATGATTTTTTACCATTGATTTCTTTTTCAATTTTTATAATATCTCTCAAGGTTCTATCAAAAACTTTAAAGCATAATTTATTCTTCATTAATGTTTCACCCCATTAATCAACTTTGTTTCCATCAAAATCCTAGCACTAAGACTTCTTTAAGCTATGTCGCAACCTCATTTATTATTAATGGCATGCAAAATGTAAAATGTGTTCTCTTTCTTCCAAAAAAAATAATAGAGAAGCAATTCAACTTGAACTTACATTCAAAACAATCTTTCCCTGAATGACTTATCTTTTCAAATATTGTAATTTTATTTTTAATTAGTAATTTTAATTGTAGTTTTAATTTTAATTATTAATTTAGTTTTAATTATTTATATAGATAATTTTGTTGCTGCCACATTGCTTTCATTACTGTCGCCACAGCTCATCAGTTCATGCTCTAGGTTAGTTTTTTTATTTTCAAACATGTTAATTTTAAATTTAATTATTAATTTATTTCACAATTTTTTATATAAATGATTAGTTTTATTTGTATTTGAAATATATTGGATTATGTTGAAGGTATTGGTATTGGGTCCGGGGATGATCGACCCTAGGCAATTTGTAATGTGTTTTATAATGTATTATGTTTCGAATATAGTGTTGTTTTAATTTTATATGTTGAACGCTTTGGTATTGGGTCCAGGGATGATCGACCCTCGACAAACAAGAGCAGAAACGGATCCAGCAAGAAGCTAAAGTCGCAACAAGAGAGACTACGAGCAGAAGCCTGGGTTGAGTAAGTGCTTCTGCAAGATCAGCTGATGGCAGAGATAGAGGCTTCCCGAGTAGCCAATAAGGAATTGCGCAAGACCAACGAGGACTTGCATAGGAATCTACATCAACGTGACCAACTTTCTACAAGGGAGCGAGGTTTGAATTAGCCCTTGAGAGATCGTCCCAAGCCATTTTCGCAAGCGATCATGGATGAGTTAATGTCACCGCATTACATCATGCCCAAATGATTGTTTCCGAAGGAACAAATGCTATTCAGTGTAAGATGTTCATGAGCACATTCACAGGTACAACCCTACAATGGTTTAATGGGCTTCCCGATGGCCACATCACCTCTTTTGCCTAGTTCTTCAGACTGTTTAGAGAACAGTTTGTTAGAATTAATGGGTTAAACAAGAGGGGAGGGGTGAATTGTTTGTCAAAAGATTTTCGAAAAGATTGAATAAGAATTAAGCTTTGTCAACAAACACAAAAGAAGCAATCAAGGAAGTCAATCAACACAATGTAAAAGAAACTGTTTGTAGAATTTCAATCGGTTGAAACTTCGTTTTAATCGGTTGTTTATGGCAGCAACAAAAACATAATTAAATCAAACATTTTATAAGGAGTGAGAGAGAGAGAGAGAGAAATTACTCAACCAATTTATACTGGTTCACTTAACCTTGAGCTACATCCAGTTTCCAGAACAACCATTGGGTCCCACTAGTAACCAATCACAGATTACAATACACACAATCCACAAAGAGGTGATTTTGATACCACAAGAACCACTCACCCTATTTGCCTTACACACAACCTTAGTCGGAACACCCTCTGACCTTACAAGTTTTCACACACTTCACAAGTTTTATAAAGAACAAATACAAGAATAAAAAATGAACAGATTACACCTGGATTTACAGGAATCATAGAGCTCCTAAGATCAGACCTTGAACCAGTGCACAACTATTTTAGCAATCTTGCAAAACTTGATTTGAATCTCTCTTCAAAAAACAAATTCAATCTCACTGTAAATGTGTTGACTTGTTGTTTTTGAAATCCAAAGAAAAGTCATACTTATAGATCTTAAAACTAGTCGTTCTAGGCAGTCAATCATGAGCCAAAACAATTATAATCCAACTAATGTTATGAAATGTGACAATCAACCGGTTGAAAAGTTGTTTTAACCGTTTGAATTGGTTAGACAAATATTTAACCAAGTCAAAAACAGTTTTAAAACCTTCAATCAAGCTAAGTGACAAACAATCGATTATTTCGTGGTTTTAACCAGTTGTGTTTTCTATTTGCTTACAAAAACACTTTTCTCTTTAAAAAGGATTGAACTAGCTTGTGCAAGGGACTAGGAATGATCTTTACAAGAAATCTAAACAACCTAGACTAAGCACAAACCAAAAGCAGCACAGCTTCAACCTTCAACATAGATTTGAAACATCAAAGCTCCCATGTTCTACACAGTTCTCTATCAATTAGGTCAAGACAGAGGGAGGGAGAGTCGTTGAAGGATTACTTGAATAGATTTTGGGCACTTACTGATGGAAGAGGCATCAACCCATCACTTACAGTAAGACACCATAGCCATGACGAAGATATGATAGTCACTGCTTTCGAACAAGGAATCGCGATAGGACTATTCAGCGATTTGTTGATCAGAAATCAAGCAGATACATTCTTTGAGATACGACAACAGGTTGTTGTCCATATCAATACAGAGGATGTTGTGGCCACGAAGCATGGTAGCTCGTTTTTAAGGCATCCTAAGCCTAAGGAGAGAAGTCGAGCCCGACCTTTGAGGGTTAACGGAACCTCGGGGGAGAAGAGAATGGACTCGAGGTACGCACCATACGCAACCAAGAGAAATGAGCCCAAGACGAAGGCCAGAGGGGAGTCGGAATTTCGACCCAAGTTCCGAGTATCCTACAAGGAATTGTTAGGCATGCCAGGGGAAGTGGACAAGCTGAAGTTTCCTCAGAAGACTGATAGGAATTTGGGGTCACGAAAGGACGTCTGGTGCGAGTTCCACAAAGGGTTTGGGCATAACGTCGAGCGTGCATAGCTCTGGGTCACCAATTGGTGAGCTTGGTGAAGGAAAGGTTCCTGAAGGAGTACCTTGAGGTTGATCAGGAAGAGCCAAAGGGAGAAGTTCCCCTAAGGGACCAAGTGCATGAGACACCAGTCCATGGAGAGCTGAACACCATCTTGGGAGGATTTTATGAAGGAGGGAGTTATGCTTCCAAGTGTAAGCGATATGCGCGAACATTGATGTCCCTAGAGGCGAGGAGATCTGACCATCCACTAGAGCCCGCTCTTTGCTTCACGAGCTCTGACTTGGAAGACGTGGTTCCTCACGAGTACGATCCAGTGGTGATATATGTTGTCACCGTGGGAAGGAAAGTACATAGAGTTCTCATTGACCAGGGGAGCTCGACTAACGTTGTACTTTGATCAACGTTCAACAGTTTAAAGTTATCTCTCGACCAGCTGAGGTCGTACGATGGGTGCTTGGTTGGCTTCGCGAGAGATTAGGTGGAAGTGCGGGGATACATCAAGTTGAGGACGACTTTTCTGATGGCACCTCAGCTAGGACGATTATTGTAAGGTACATTATATTTAATGCATCTTCAGCCTATAAATTGCTTTTGGGGAGACCTTCTTTAAACAGGTTGGGTGCAATAGCCTCAACGGCACACATGAAGATGAATTAGGTTAAAGAGTTCAAGCTCGGCACCTCGCTATGTTAAAGAGTTAGGTTTATAAACGCCTGATCGACTCAGAATCTCCATGGAAATCCAATACCCTGAGTGGTTAGCAGAAATAATTAATAGGAAAAAGATGCAAATTAATATTATAATTAATTAATGGTGTTTTAAAGTAAAATGAAAAACGTGAACGGCAGGATTCGAACCTACGCGGGCAAAGCCCACATGATTTCTAGTCATGCCCGATAACCACTCCGGCACGTCCACTTGATGATGTAAGTTTTATTGTTCGTTATTTTGCTAAACAAATTATAATAATTTGTTTTGGAGAAAGAGGAACATATATTAGTGATAAATTAAGATATGAATAATATTTACACCTAAAATATTATGGTTTTTAATTGTTGTTAAAGAAAAAAAAATAACTAATGATTATATTGATTAAATTAAATATTAGTTTAAAGACTAAAAAAATATTTGTATTTAAAATAATTTATATTATTAATAAAAAAAATTAAAATAATTTTTAAAATATATGTAAAATTATAACTTCAATGGAATCTCTTCATAATATCAAACTTTATAGAACATTTATAATATAATTAATTAATTATGTTTAGGAGTAAAAGCAAAAAAGCGTGAACGGCAGGATTCGAACCTGCGCGGGCAGAGCCCACATGATTTCTAGTCATGCCCGATAACCACTCCGACACGTCCACTTGATGATACAAAAATCAATTGTTATTAAAGGACCAATACTTAGAATAAGGACCAATACTTAGAATAAGGACCAATACAAATAGTCAAATAAAAGGATAAAACCATTTGCTCAGAATCAATTATAAAACAAAAGGAACAAGATTTGTAAGACAAGAAAACTTCTTTGGGATTGGAACATTAAAAGTATGTGCATAATACATTTAATATATAATTATAAATTTTATAAATTTTTAAATATATTGTTATTATAGTTTTATTTTCAATAACAATATTTACAATTTTAATACTCATCTTTAATAATTATGGTTAATTTAAATTTTAAAGAAAATTTAATTAATATAATTAAAGTAAAAAAAATTAGAATTAGTATGTGTTCTAAAATTTATTTTTTATTTTAATTATATTGCTTTGAGTAAAATCAACATGTTACTCCGAGTTTTCAACAAATTGATTTTACTATACTACATATTTTTAACAAATCTACATTGTTAATTCTTTATAAAAAATAAAAAAAAAAAGTTTGCATTGTATCATAATAATAAGGTGACACATACACTTTCAACTTTTACATCTAAAGATAGTTTTAGTGAATCAAGTTTTTTTTTAGAAATTGCTTTTGAAAAATATTTGAGGTTTTTTGAGCAAAATTTTTATCCAAAGATATTTCACTGTTGTTGTAAAATACATTGGTCTTATTTGTATTCATTAAAGCATTGATAATATTTTTCTAAAATTTGTATTTTCCATATAAACTCTAAAATTATTTTTCTCTGTATTGTTGTTATATTTGATTGTGCTTGTTTTGTGTGTTGAAAAATGTTTTAAAAAATTTAATTAGTTGTTTTAACATGTTTAAATTTTTTTACAGTAATGTTTGAATAGTTTTATGAAATTTAGTTTATGTCCATTAGATTTCTTTTACTTTATCATTCTCTTGCATTTCAGTCTTTTGCTTTTCTTTACTAGTTTCAATTTTGCAAATTTACAATTGGAGAATAATTGAATTCTTGAAATCTGTAACAATGAATATGGAACTGGGTTAGATATTTTTGTAAAGATATTCTACAAAAATAGTCCTCTCCAACTCTTACTTAGAGAAAATGTTCTTTAATTTTTTTTTCCAATATCTCTTACAACAAATTTAATTGTGTTGGACTAAATTAAAGAAAATCCAATTCATGTTTCAGAGACAATATTGGATACAAAATATCTAAAAGCTGGAATAAATTTGGAAATAAGATATCTAGAAGACAATTTGTAACAAAGAAATAAAACATTATATTAAGGAGAATTGTAAAACATTATGAGACAAAATATGGATTTGAAATCCATAAAGAAATGAGACTTTTAAATAGAGCTTCAGGGGAGGAAAAAATGTCACACAACACATTCTAAATATATATTTTTATTTTCTTTTTGTAATTTTCTTGTTTTTAACTTTTGCATGAAAGTTTAAACATTTTGGATAACTCTATTGAGATTTCTAATTAATTTTGAGGTTTTAGTTCAATAAAGTTTTGGTCTTAAATGTTTTGTGGCAAAATATATTAAAAGAGTCTAATCTTTTTGAATTCTGATTTTTTTTCATAGAATTTTTTTTGAAAAGTAGCTTAAAAAAAAGAAAAATACGAGAAAAGAATAAAAATGAAGAATATATGTGGTATAAAAAAAAGAAAAACAGAAAAATGAAAATAAAATTATGGTTTTAGAACTAAATAGGTAGGTAGGTTGTTTCTTTTATCTGATATTTCAGACCTTCATAGTTTTACGTAAACATTTATAATATAATTAAATAAATTGTATTTAGAAGTAAAAGAAAAAACGTGAACGGCAGGATTCGAACCTGCGCGGGCAGAGCCCACATGATTTCTAGTCATGCCCGATAACCACTCCGGCACGTCCACATAATGTTAAGATTTGTACTCAATAAATTTTCCTTTTGAAAACCAATAACTATAAAAGGAACGACATTGAGAACGAGGCTTTTTACAGTCAAATAAAAGGATAAAATTATTTGCTCAGAATCAATTATAAAACAAAAGCAACAAGATTTGTAAGATAAGAAAACTTCTTTTGGATTGGAACGTTAAAAATATATGCATAATACATTTAATATATTAATTATTACTTTTATAAATTTTTAAATATATTGTTATTATAGTTTTATTTTCAATAACAATATTTGCAATCTTAATACTCATCTTTAATAATTATGGTTAATTTAAATTTTAAAGTAAAATTTAATTAATATAATTAAAGTAAAAAATAAATTTTAGAATTAGAATGTGTTTTAAAATTTATTTTTTACTTTAATTACACGTTACTCCGAGTTTTTCAACAAAATGATTTTACTAAATTACATATTTTTAACAAATCTACATTGAATTCATTATACAAAAAAAAAATTGCATTGTATCATAATAAGGCGACATATACTTTCAATTTTTACATCTAAAGAGAGTTTTAGGAGTCAAGTTTTTTTTTTTTTTTGAGAAATTGCTTTTAAAAAAAAATGTATCATCTGGTTGAAGCCAAAATATTTCAGTGTTGATATAAAATACATTGGTCTTAATAATACAATCAATTGTTTCATTAAAGCATTGAGAATATTTTTCTAAAATTTTGTATTTTTCATATAAGCTGTAAAATTATTTTTCTTTGTATTGTTGTTATATTTGATTGTGCTTGTTGTTTTGTGTTGAAAAATGTTTTAAAAATTTTAATTAGTTGTTTCTTATTTTAACATGTTTAAATTTTTTTGACAGTATTTCTTTTCGGTTGAAATTAATTTTAGTAAATTGTTTTTGGTTAAACAATTTTTTAAATCTTTCTAACTGTGTATCTTGCTTAAAACTTAATAGGTTGTTTTTCAAAATAATCGATTAAAAATTTCATTAAATTTGAATTAAACAAATTACTTCAAAAAAAATCTTCTAAGTCAATTCACTCTCCTATTCAACTTAGCTTATTCCTTCTATTTCAACAAATTTAACATCCATACTGTAAAATAATAGAAAACAAAATAAAAAAATAATTAATTAAGTACACAAGTATATATTTAATTATTTATAAGCATATTCTAATAGATAAGAAAAAATATAAATATAATAAATAAAAAATATAAAAGATAAGATAAGAAGGTAAGATTACATTTAATGAATGTAATAATGACTTTTAAAAAAAATTAATATGACTTTTACAAAATAAAATAAACGTATGAATAGGTGCAAGAGAATGTGAGAATGAAAGAAATATAAGATGCGAGAGAGAAGAGAGAGAAAAGAGAAAGAAAATGAGAGAGAAAAGAGATTTGGAGAAAAAGGATTTTAAATCTTTTAATCAAAGCTAAGAGGAGTCAGGTTAATTTTTTTTTTATATTAATTTTAATAAACTTACATGTATTTCATTAACCTTTTAATTATTTTGAATTATATATTATTTTACCTTCTCTTTTTCTTTTATATATCATTTAATTTAATTCTCAATTACGTACTCTTCATTTATTTATATTTATGTCATTTAATTTATCTTCACTTATATCAACTAGTTTTATTTATTTATTTATCTACATTTATATATATATATATTTTAATTTATCTCTAGTTACGTGTTACGTGTTGGTCACGTTTATTTTTTTAGTCATTTAATTTATCTCTAACGCATTGATCCTATTTAATTATTTTATTTATTTATATTTATATAATTTAATTTATCTCATGTTATGCAGAAGTGTTATTTATTTATGTATATTTATGTCATTTAATTTAACTTCAGTTAACCATGAGTCTTGTTTATTATTTATTTATATTTATATCATTTAATTATTTTTAGTTACACATGAATCTATTTATTATTTATTTATTCATATTTATGTTATTTAATTATTCTTAGTTACACATGAATCATGTTTATTATTTATTTATATTTATGTTATTTAATTTATCTTCAGTTAGGCACTAATTCTATTTATTAGTTTATATTTTTTTATTTTATATTCCTATAATATATTGATTCATATATAATTATTTAAAGTTCTTGCTTTAATTCTTATTTTATTTTATTTCATGTTATTTGAAATATAATTTTTTTTATAATTCAACGAAATATGTAAAGTAATAATAAAAATAAAGTAAAAGTTATTATTATTTTGTTTCATTACCTTTTTAGTGTGTATATTAAGGATCAAAAGTAAATTCAATCCCAAAATTTTAAGTAATTTAATATGGTCTCAATATTTTTTAAAATGATTCAATATGGTTCTTTCTGTTAGGTTGTCCTTATTAAAATAGATTTATCTTAGCAAATTTGTCAGTGCACGTTGAATTATATATGTTATCACATTGAATCAATTTAAGCAAAGTTGGGACTACCACATTGAATTATTTTAAAAAATTGGACCACATTAAACTCTTTTAAAAATGTAGGGACCAAATTGAACTTTTTAAAAAAAGTTGGAGTGACATTTAACTTTTTAAAATCTAGGGGATGAAATTGATTTTTGGTCCTTAATATAACTAAAGTGCAATTAAGCCTTATTATTTTTATTTAATGAGTTTGGATAAAAGGAAGTTACCTATATACTATATTACTATTTTTATATTTTTTGTATCTATTTGAATGATGTCTATAGATTATTGGCAAGAGAAATATGATGTATCTTAATAGTTATCAATGTTATGTGGTTCTTAAAAGTCTTAAAGAATATATCAATTGAGAAAGACTCATAAAATTCATTACATTGAGTTAAGACCATGCTAATTTATGAGTCTTTATGTTTGGAGAGTCATAGTTTGATACACTATAGGATGAGAGACAGGGACCATGCTAAGTTCTAAGGAAGTTACCAAATAGGTTAATATTTAAGTAGTTTATAATAGCATCCTACCATGCTCAACATTGCCAATGTTGAGCAGTGAGTATATATCTCTCTTTGTGGATCAATAAATTGTCGATATTCTCGAGAAAAATATTTGTAATTCACTACTAGAAAATTGTTGAATAGTGACCGAAAAATGTGATCACTACTAGTGATAAAAAAATATGATCAATAATAGTAACCAAATTTTATTTTTATGATTTAATGATCGAAATAGTGAATACATTTCTAGTCGCAAAAAAATTGTCACAAAATGGATAACAAAATCAGTCACATAAAATTAGTCACAAAACCGATCACAGAAAACTAGTAGCAAAATCGATCACCAAATCAATCACAAATCGGTCACATAAAATCAGTCACAAAATCGGTGATTATACTAAGCTTTTATTCCCTCAATAATGTATGTATATTTCTCTCTTTCAATTTTCACGCTCATTGTTGGAGATCCCAATCCGACTAGAGATTAGAGTCTTTCATTGTATATAAGTGGGTGCAAACCTCAACCTCATGAGCTGGTTTTATGGGGTTGAGTTAGACTTAAAGTCCATTTCTTAATATGGTATCAGAGCCATTTTCGAGCCTATCCTAGCGAGTATTTGTTGGGTTTATCAGGCCACCACCCATAATATGTTATCCCACGTACGAGTTGTTGTCACTCTCGGCGTGAGGGGGTGTGTTGGAGATTCATGAGCCGGTTTTATGGGGTTAATAGTAATAGTAACAGTAACATAATAAGAAGAGTAATAATCATAAGTTGATCACTAAATGTCTTTGGTCTAGTGGTTATAGACTTTTGTACTCCTTTGTTTTAACTCCTTCTTCCCTCAAATAATTTATTAGTGTACCAATAATGATCTACCTAATCACATCCTAAGTAACTTTTGATGTTCAAGACATGGATTGTCACAACATGGCAATTCACCAATGGAAAGTTTTTGAGGTGCCACATGTGACTCCATGAATGAAGAGTTTTTTAAAGCTCTAATAGTCCCTTTAGTTCTATAAATAGAAAGTTTCTTTTATGTAATTCTTAGACTTAAATTGTGTATTGTGTAATGAATTTCTGTTTGTTTGGTTTCAGAATTTCTTTCTCTTTTATCTTGCTCTCACTCTTTAGCGTAGAAGTCTAAAAGATAGCTAGAAGGTTGGTCTAACCTCTTTACTCGCACCATTCTCCTACAACACTCCAAAACTCATTCCATTTCTTACCCATTTTGAACATATCTTCCATTTTCAGAAGCAAAGAAGCCAATTGTTCAGTCAGTAGGAGTTCTCTTAGTCTCTTTTGCACTAAAACATAAATATATATATATATATATATATATATACATATTACTTATAATTTTTTAATTTTATATACAAAGTATAATTAGTGACAAAATATATTAAAATATTATTAAATAAAATCACAATATATTGATTTCTATTGTGTAAAAAAGAAAACATAAAAGAACAATAATATCTTTTTTCACATTGCATATAATTTTTAATATAATTTAACTAGTAACTCTTAAAAATATGAAACATATTTTATTATTTTTTCAAGTAATAAAATATTTGTTATGATGTATTAAAAAATAAATTATGTTAAAATAATTTAAAATAATAATTTAAAATTAACATTAAATAAATTATAAACATTTATCTTAATTGGTTATTTTTAATAAAAAAATTAATATTAAAAGTATATTTTTTCGAAAAGAAAAATATTACTTAATTAAACCACATACTAATTCTAAATTTTATTTTTGAATTTAATTATATTAATTAAATTTTACTTTAAAATTTAAATTAACCATAATTATAAAAGTTGGGTATTAAAATTGCAAATATTGTTATTGAAAATAAAACAACAATAACAATATATTTAATTTTTTTATAAAATAATAATTAATATATTAAATGTATTATGCATATATGTTTAATGTTGCGATCCAAAGGAATTCTTGTAATTATGCATATAATTATTGGTTTAAAGTTCGAATTGCATTGAATACAAAATTTAACATCATCATGTGGATGTGTCGGAGTGGTTATCGGGCATGACTAGAAATCATGTGGGCTCTGCCCGCGCAGGTTCGAATCCTGCCGTTCACGTTTTTCATTTTACTTTAGACACCATTAATTAATTATAATATTAATTTGCATCTTTTTCCTATTTTTTAAAGAACAAGAATTCATTCATACAACCAAAGAAGCATGCCAAATTTTCCAAGTATTTAATTTATAAATGTTTCATATTTTAACCATATAATTTAAATGATTATATCATGAATTTTGTTTTTTTAGGTCTTTAAATTGGAGATATTTTGGATTACATAATCTTTATCTTCTACAAGTTCAAGAGTTATTGATGTCAAATGGTAGGTCCTTAAAAGATTATGTTTGTCTACCACAACCTAATTTTCCAAAATTCATTATTGTTTTAAAATAGATTTATTGTTAATGAGATGAACTATAATAAGCAACATGGAAAAATAACACGCATCACTGTTGTGATTGCGACAACAGTTCTTTCACAAGTAGGAGGATTAGTTTTTTATATGGTTATGGTGACACAGGAAAGAAATTTATGTGAAGAACATTGTCAACTACTATTATATCTAAGGGAATAATTGTTTTGAATGTAACTTCAAGTAGAATTGTTTCTTTATTATTTCCTGGAAGAACGACAACCCATTCTACATTTTGTGTACCATTAATAATAAATGAGGAATCAATTTGCAACATAGCTTAAAATAGTCTTCATGCTAGGCTTTGATGGAAACAAAGTTGATTAATGGGATGAAACAACAATGAAGAATAGATTATGCTTTGAAGCTTTTGATAGAACCTTGAGAGATATTATCAAAATTGAAAATGAAGTCAATGGTCAAAAACCATTTGGTGATAAAGTTATTGTTTTGGAAGGTTATTTTAGAAAAAAATTGCATGTTGTCAAAGAGGGATCTAGATATAATGTTGTGAAGTCAGCAATAAACTATTTTGATTTATGGCAAAATTGTAAAGATGTAAAACTTTCACAGAATATGAGATTAAATACTGCAAAATGTAATAAAAGTGCAAAAGATATCAAAAAATTTGTTGATTAGATTATAAAAATTGGAGATAAAGATATGGAGTTAAACAAAAATGATGAGGAAATTATTCATATACTACAAGATCTTTTACTTGAAAATAGTGAATCACCTTTACTATCATTGGTTGAGTTTGTGTATCCTCAAATTTTGCATAATACTATGTCTCTTGCATTTTTTGATTACGGAGCATTTCTTTGTCCCTATTTGAATCTACAGAGAAAGTCAATTATTTCAATTTAGTTTTAATAATTGGTGAAGAAACAACTTATTTAAGTTCAGACACACCTTTCCAATCAAATGAAGACCAAGAAATTCAAGGTGAATGATTTACATCAGAATTCTTGAATGAAATTAAATGTTTAGGGATACCAAATCATCAACTTACGTTGAAAGTTGATGTACCAATTATGCTTTTAAGAAATATTGATCAAACAAATGATCTTTGCAATGTGACAAGGTTGCAAGTTATAGAATTGGGAAAACATGTTATCTTTGCCACATTTATCACATGAAAAAACATCAGTGATAAAATATTTATCCCAAGAATAGATTTGGTTCCTTCTGACTTAAGATTATCTTTCAAATTTAAAAGAAGACAATTTCTAATAACTATGTATTTTGCAATGACAATCAATAAGAGTCAATATCAATCACTTTCAAAAGTTTGACTTTACCTTCTGCTTCTAGTTTGCACACATGGTCAACTTTTTTGTTTATTGTTTCTAGAGTAAAAAGCAAAGAAATAATTGAAAATACTTATTTGAGATGAAGATTGAAAAGTAATGAGTTCAAAAAAAAAAGTGGTTTAGAAAGAAATATTTAAAACTCTTTAGGTCGTGTTTGGATTGGGGAGGGGATGTGTGAGGATTCGAGGGAGTAAGTGTGTAAGAATTTGAGAGGAAAGTGTGAAGAGAGACTCCGTGTTTAGATTGGGATATGATAGCTAGAGTGGATTTGTGAGAAAAATTATTGAAGTTTGTGAGTGATATGATGGTTGTGAGAGGTTTTTTAATTTTTTTGAAAGGTATAAAATGTAAGTTTACAAATTTACTCTTGTATTTAAAAATATTTAAATAATCAAATATGATGTATTTTTGTGTAAATTTGAGTTAATTAAAATATTTTAAATTAATTTCGGTACCATTGAATAATTTATTTCGATACTTTTAAATAATTATTTTAAAAAAATCCGAATTACTTAATACTGTCAAAACATGGAAAAGAACTATAAAAATAATATTATTTAAGCATATACAAATCTACCGTTATATTTATTTTATACATTTTGAAAGTTTTTTCTATTCATTGAATGTAGATACACAACCATATAGATATTTTAGAATACATTTTATAATGAAAAATATAATATGTTGTGTGAATTGTACAAATTTATTTATAAAGAAGAGAAAATATATAGAACAAAGTATTAAATATCATATAATATAATGGAAAAATAATAAAAATAAAATGTATTATTATATATTATTGTATGAATGACAAAACTAAAAATAAAAACAAAACAGAAAAATACTATCATTTTACGTGATTTTCGCATTCAATATTTGCATTTAAAGAAAAAGAGAAAAATCACTCTTCATGGATAAACACTCTTTCTCTTTTTCAACACATTTCTTGATCCAAATTATAAATATCTTCTCAGATTCTATGAAACCCTTAATAATCAGAGTTAAAGTAAAAAACATATGTCATCATGTAAAAATATTGTTGAAATTGTATTATGTTTATTTCTCATTTATCCGTTTATCATAATTAACTTGCTATTTAATGAAATTTATATCCATGAAGTGCGTGATAATTCAAATTTATCCATCTGTATCAAACTTATACTACGGTAACTTTTTAACCAAAATTTACATTTATTTTTTTATCAAAGTAAAAACTTTAATTATTTATTATCAACAATATTTTCTTATTTATTACAATTAATATACAATGATCTACTTGCATAATTTTTTTCTTCAATCTCTTCCAAACTCAATATCAAATAATTCTGCAAATAAATTTGAATAGTAATTCATATTCCTATATCCAACTTTATAATGTATTTTTAACTACTCATTTTACTAATTCTTATCAATATTTTGGAAATTAGGATGATAAATATGTTATTAATTATTTATAATTAGTAATTATGAAATTCTACTATAAAAAGTCCTGTGCATCCCAAGGGTTAAAAAGAACTAGTTTTATTATAAACATTTTTTTCTTCAAAACTTAATTATGTTAAATTAAAATTAAAATTGAATTTGTCAGAAATCTAACAATGAACACTAAACTATAGCTAGTGGATAAGGTTAAGGGACAAATATGAAAAAAAAACATGTTTCCACTAATTATTATTATTTAATTAGATTGGAAAGAGTTATATGATAAAATGATATCACCTAAATAATTTCCAACTTAGAAACCAACAAACCAAGAACAATGTATTTTATTTTCCTATAAATTCCTACACCTTTATTAAAAATAATTATTGATTCAATTTAATTAATTTTTTAACATTAAACATACGTGACTCATTTTAAAATTATAATAGATTACTTAATAGACACAAACCTAAGTTTGATATAAAAAATAAAGAACTAAAAATATAAT
>Ga0123342_1006244_pt1 | contig 16648 bp, 12 predicted proteins | sample Turbeawhitnodule_FD_89960 | JGI IMG/M metagenome (GOLD analysis project Ga0123342, IMG submission 89960) | Root nodule microbial communities of legume samples collected from Mexico - Turtle bean Mexico white nodule | ecosystem: Host-associated > Plants > Roots > Nodule | place: Mexico: Nepantla... | reverse complement strand
ATAATATTAATTATAATATTAATAATAATGTTAATTATAATATTAATTATAATGTTAATTATAATATTAATTATAATATTAATTATAATGTTAATTATAATATTAATTATAATGTTAATAATAATATTAATAATAATGTTAATAATAATATTAATAATAATGTTAATAATAATTTAATAATAATTTAATAAGTATAATTTATTTTATTATATTAATAATAATTATATTAATATGTATAAATTATATTAATAATAAATATAATAAAAATATAATATGATCAAAGAATTTTTTTGGTCTAGTGGTTAATGTTACTCTGATCACTTGAAGGACTCAAGTTCCCCTTTAAGTTCAAATCCTGGCTGTTGCAGTTTAAAATCGTCTATATGGTGTACAACTTACTATTGTAAATTTTTTTATTTAAAATTGTAATTTAAAAAAAAAAAACTACTTTCGTGAAAAACCAACTATATATATACACTGTAAGAAGTCAATATTATCGTGGCAAATAAGAAGTCGATCATTCCTAGTGTATGAAAAAGATGCTTACCTGATAAATTTTGCAAATCCAGTGTGGTGTGCATATCGGAATCGTGCTATCTTGTAATTTGATAGAAAATTGAATACTCTATATATTATATAATATTCTACGTGTTGTCCATTAAATTGGTGATCTGGTGATATATGGTTTGATATTTAAACTTTGTCATGAAAAGAAAACACTGCAAAATGAAATTTGATGCTTATAGTATCTCATATCTCTAGACGTGAAAATCACGTTCTAAGCCAACACGACATGCTATTATTGACAATGAATTTTGCAGTTTCTAAGTCCTTAACGTGCAACCAACTTCTTGCTGAATCCAATTATTCATGTATTATTACAATTTACAACTCAATAACGCATTATGCTTGAGCTCATTAGACAATCATCACGATCTATAAATACCCAAGGCACTTTGTGAATTAGTATCTCATCTACTTTGAAGCATTTCTCTAAAGCCTTTCACAAAACCACTACAAAGAAATGGCTTTCCTTCGATCCACCTTTGCCACCTCATTGCTTCTTTTAGCATTGTTTGTCATTGCCTCCGCAACTGACTATTATGGATATGATCCAGCACCAAAGGTCGAGAAGGTTGAGAAGCCCGAAGCCAAAAAAGATTACTACAACGATGGATATGGTCCAGCACCAAAGGTCGAGAAGGTCGAAGGCAAAGCAGATTACAAACCACAGCTTACAACACCAGATTATGTTGAAAAGACCAAACCCAAAACAGATTACTACGACAATGGGTATGGTCCAGTACCAAAGGTCGAGAAGGTCGAAGGTAAGGCAGATTACAAACAGCAGCTTACAACACCAGATTATGTTAAAGAGACCAAACCCAAAACAGATTACTACGACAATGGATATGGTCCAGCACCAAAGGTCCAGAAGGTCGAAGCCAAAGTAGATTACAAACCACACCTTACAAAACCAAACTATGGTGAAGAGTCCAAACCCAAAGCAGATTATTACGACAACGGATATGATTCAACACAAAAGGTCGAGAAGCTCCAAGCCGAAACAGATTACCCCCACCCTAAAAAACCAGATTATGATGAAGTGTCCGAACCCAAAACAGATAAGTATGACAATGGATATGGTCCAGCACCAAAGGTTGAGAGCCCTAAACCCAAAACAGATAACTATGACAATGGATATGGTCCAGCACCAAAGGTTGAGAGCCCTAAACCCAAAACAGATAACTATGACAATGGATATGGTCCAGCACCAAAAGTTGAGAGCCCTAAACCCAAAACAGACTACCAAGTTGAGAAACCCTACCCCAGCAAACCACATTATTATGAAGTGCCCAAACCAAAAGAACAGCATCTGCTTCCCACAACCATTGGTGTCCAAGGAGTTGTTTTATGTAAAACAGGCTCCAGCTATTCTCCAATTCAAGGTAATGTATTTTGTTCATTGTTGTAATAATCACATTTTCAATGGCCTATATGTTAATAAATGTTTTCAAACTAATTAATTTGTTTAAGATTGGATTTGGTTAAGTATATGCATGTTTGTTATTAATTGTATTTGCTATGTGTGTAGGCGCCGTGATAAGAACTACTTGTGGATGTGAGGATGAACTTGGGTACGAGACAGGTTCTATATCAGTATTGAGCCATGCGACAGATAGTAAAGGTTATTTCTATTCTACTCTGTCACTTAAGGATCTTGAATCCAAATTGAAGGTTACTGAATGCAAGGCATACTTGGAAAGTTCTCCATTAGAGACATGCAAAGTTCCTTCCGATGTGAACTACGGGATCAGTGGTTCTCGCCTTTCTTCTTATCGCACTCTTGAAAACATGGTCAATTTGTACACTGTGGGACCTTTCTTCTACACCTCCCAACCTGCTACACCACTCCCTAACAACGGTTATTGAAGCACCTTCTACGAGATCCATTGAAAGGGCTGCCAAGAGGAAATTATGATTTTTTTGTTGTTCTTTAATCAATTTGTATTTGTTGTGTTTTTTGTCTGATGTTCTGCCATGTGTTTATTTCATTTGTAATTTATTGGTAGGAGGAATTGATGAAGCCTCCTTGCCTTCAAGAAATTTATGCTACAAGTTTTAATTCGTTGTTCTTATATTGATACCTAAACCAAAACAAGGTTTATATTCATCCTTTGGTCCTTATATAACTCTACCCTCTCTCGGGTAAACTGAGTAATCGTTTCTACTCACTGTTTTCCGCGCCCTTCTTTTATGATTCAAGCACGTGCATGATTGGTTATACTTATCGCATACCATGACTCGCTTCCGATTCAACCTTCTATCTTAATCTTGTTGTTTTTAAACCTTTTACTGAATTTTCTTTCTAGAGCAGTTGAGAAACTTTCCTATTTTTCATCTCCATTTCGCACCCTTCTCTTGATCTTGGTCAATCTCCAAAGGGAATATATAATAGCATGTATTAAATGAACGACATAATTGGTTTGGTGGATCTATCCTTGTAAATTTTCGTTCGAAGATGAAAAGAAACTTGTAATATTATTTTTTCAAAGTTTTTTTAATCGAAGTTACCTTGAAACTTTTGATCATGTGCCTGAAAGTTTTAAAAGTGTGTCATGTTAGTAATTTTGTATGAGTAAAATAGTTTTTTTTTATAGTAATTAAATTTTTCTTTTCAATTAAATAACTTATTTCCACTTTTATTTTCGTAACTCGACAACTAAACTTCTGTTTTTTTTTTCGTGCTAGCTTTTTACGCTCTTCCTATTTCCTCATTTCTCAGAGAGGCCTAATAAATCTTAGGGGGATAGTCACATGCTGCAAACAATTCTTTTTTGTCTCCATTAGCTATTCATTATAACATTTTGTCACTCTTTTATTTAAATAATGACTTCAGTTATTGTAATGTATTAAATTATACTCTTCGTTTTTTACTTTCATCGTTAAACTTAAACTAAACTAAGCAAACTAAAAATTTGTAAAGTTAATTTACCTTAATTCACCTGTGAATTTAATTTTTTATTTCTTTTTGTTTAAATAAATTTCGTTAGCCTTATTGAAATTAATAATCGTATGTACATTTTTTTATTTATGCCCAAAAATTACTTTACATGGGTTCGAAACAATTAAAGTTAGTATAATTAAAAAAACGGAACAGTATTTATTTATTCTCGGCCAAACGACAGTATATAGTTTTAGTTTTTCGTTTTGAAAATAAAAGTTAGAAATAATGTAATACTTTTAGAAAAGACAAATAATTTTTTTTTATCAACAAGAATATATATATATATATATATATATATATAAATAGTGATTCAAAAAGGTATAAGCAGTCTAATTGTATAACACCTTTGAAACATCTAAAAAACAAAGTATCTCCTGACATAATCTGACAAAACCTGTCAAAAATTTCTTCTGACATTCCACTAAAATGATTACAAACAAATCAAAAGGGCAAGACACTAATCAGAAAACGAAAGACATTCCACTAAAACGATTACAAACAAATCAAAAGGGCAAGACACCAATCAGAAAACGAAAGACTAGCTGAGAGAAACTTATACGTGAGTCAAGCACAAACCTTCCACTGAGCCAAAGAAAATATTTCAGACAAGTCTATAACTACCTCATTAAAAACTATCTTATTTCTATGACACAAAATTTCACTTACCATTGTTATTCATATATTACCCAAGCCAAGATTTATCGACTCCAGAACATTACACAACCTGAACTATAAAAAATATGAAAAAGCATGAGGAAAGAACAACCGTCGTAATATTTAACCACGCATAACAAAGATTTCACGTCAACCAAGATAACAAATATTCCTCCTTTTTTTTCCTGCAAAAACTGCACAATCCCGCCCCTGAATAAATTAACTTGGTTTGCTTTAAATGAAAAAATAAATAAAAAATTAGAGACATTCTTAAAGAATTGTTATTCAGATGCATGCAGAGTACCTTCATATCTTATTGGATTGTTAATATATTAAGTTGTCCATGGAGTAATAATGTAATCCAATCATGCATTTGTTCATGCAATAGAGGTATTGAACGTGCATCCAAGTAACATCCTACTTGCTACAGTGATGGGGACAGAAAGTTGAAAATTTCTTGCGTATGGTATATATTCTGTATAAAAATATTATATCACATTGCAGCACATGGGAAAACGAGATACGTCATGGGCATGGTGATAGGAAAATAAGAAAAAAACTGAAGTTGTGTGCTATATAAGGTGATTTGTTCCTCCTATTCATTTTGTAAACTCGGTTTGTTTTCAACAACGAAAGACATGAAAATGGCCTGCATCCATCGTACCTTCTTTCTGGCTTTTATGTTTGTCGCAACCCTGTTGGTCCCTAGCAGCGGCGGTGACTTTGGTCCCAAGCAGCATGATGTCACCCAGAAATTCGAAGAGGAAAAGCTTTTATCAACCAATATAGCCATTCAAGGCATTGTTTATTGCAAATCTGCCTCTAAACTCATCCCAGTTGAAGGTAATTAATTTGAAAACTGTGTAATACATGCTAGTATACGTATACTGAACATAGCATGCAGTAACTAAGTAACTAACTAACAAACAATATTTCATGTATATATTCACAGGGGCCTTGACAAGGATAACATGCGAGGCTGTTGATGAAGATGGATTTGAAACGACACCGTTTTCTTTCTTAAGTGAGGAAACTGACTCGAAGGGCTATTTCCTTGCGACTTTGTGTCCACGGGAGGTCGCAGAAAATCATGTACTCAAGGAGTGTAGGGCTTGCCTTGATGCCTCTCCTTTGAACAATTGCAGTTATGCCACAGACGTTAACAAAGGGATTAGTGGTGCTTTGCTTCACTCTCCTCGCTTCCTCCATAACAAGAACATGAAATTATACACTGTTGGCCCTTTTCTTTTCACCTCATCACCACCATCAACCGTCTCTGATGGATATTAGATCACTGGAATCTCCACCCACAATCTTTTATGTGCTTCATCATTGTTTAATCATTTTGTTCTTTTTTTACATAAACGTTAGTAATTATTATAACTCCTTAGATGTAAGAATGTCACAATTCAAAATGTATGAGTTTATGTATGTTTAGATGGAAGTGGTACCATGTAAACTAAACGTAAAAAAAAAACAAGAGTTCTCATGATGGTGCAAAACTGAAACTTTTTCTTCTCTTTTATTTAACGAAAACTTTAAACGTAAAACTTTTAATTCTCCTACACCCTTCTAACAACTAATAAAAAGTAATATTTTGACTTTTTTTTATAAGTTGTGAATAATCAATTTTAGAAAAAAAATTCATCAAATTAGTTTATAAATTTTATTAATAATAAACTATTTTAAATAGTAATAATTTTTTAATTTTTAAAATAATATTTAATTTAATTAATATAGTAATTAATTATTTTTTATTTTTAAAATTAGTTACTATTTAAGAATGTCTATTACTAGTGTTCGGTTGGTGTTTAGTATAAAATATCATCATCCATTCACTTAAAGGGCTAATTTTTCCTCCTAGGGAATTGTGTCTCGCATCCTATGCAGTTTTTAATTTTTAAAATTAGTCTTATTCTAAAATTAAAAATCTGGAATAAAAAAAATAAATTTTGAAAAAATAAATTTGGAGTACATTTTTGTGTCTTGGAAATAAAAATTTGATATAGAATTGGAAAATTAAAATTTTATTGGAGAAAAACACTTAAAGAATACAAAATATATATTCTCCAAAAAAATTGGAAAACAAAAACTGGAAACCTATTTGAAAAAAAGATTTCAAGATGAAGTGTTCCAGAAATCCAGATCTAAATACATGTAGGTATTCCAAGAAAAGGGATCCAAATCTAGAAAGGTATTGGAGGAAAGTATCCAAATCCAAAAACTTATTGAAGAAAATGGATTATGTGATGTATTTTCATCCATACCCCTCTGATTAGGCATTTTTGTGAAAGATCGGTGAAGGTCAGAATTGATAGGTGGAGTAAGTAATTGACTACTTAAAAGTATAAAAGGGTGGAAAATCTAACAAGGTGGTGGATTCAATATCCCTCCAAAAATAGCTTTTGCATTTAAACAAGAGGATAGGAAAGTTGTACTGAGTGGACCAGCATAAGCCAAATCTACGTCGGCAACCTCCACACCCTGGCAGGGGTTCCGAATGCTGCATTGCAGAGACACTGCAATGTTTGACACTGTAGTTCCTTTTATATTCCGGAAATGAACATCGCTGATCTTCCATACCGAAGTTGATGGCTGCACATTTACACTGTTAGATTATATAACAACAAGGCTATAGGTTGCATTAAGTTACTTACCTCTCCGGGCAATCCGGAGCCATAACTCTGATCAATGATAACGGGATTCTGGACATCCTTCATGATGATGCCTTCATAGGTAATGTTCTTAATCTCCATTGGCACTGTCCCGGTCCAGGTTTTGATTCTGGCACCGTTGGTGGTGTTCACGAACGTGCAATTCGTAACGGTAACGCCGTTCACACTTCCCTCCTCTGGTCTCTTACCAAGGCTTCCCACACTGATGCCATGACCAGGCCCGCAGGTGATGTCATGGATAGTAAGGTTAGTGGTACTGTGTCCGATGGAAATACAGTCATCGCCGGTTCCGATGACGCTGCTGGAGACCCTAATCATATCGCTGGAGCTTATGTGCATGCCGTCTGTGTTGGGACTGTTTTCCGGTGCTGTTATGTTGAGGTGAGACAGTGAAACGTTGCTGCACCCGTGAATGTGAAAGTGGAACTGCATGCTGTTCAACGAAGTGATGCCCGTAACCATGGAGTTGTTCACCTTGTAGAATTTCAGAGACTGCATTGCATGCGTTTATAAACTTGTCAAACATATATATTCCTCGATATTTGCGTTTCAAAAAGGAAAAAAACTATATTCAGAATTGTAAATTTGACTAAGAATATGCTTACAGCCGGGAGGGGAGCACAGTTGTTTTTGTTCTTCTTGCAGTCGTTTAATGGCCACATAGCAGCTCCTTGGCCATCAAAAACTCCTGTCCCAGTCAACACAAGGCCATCAATGTCTTGAAACGTGAACCATTCTGGACTCACATACTGTGATGGATTTGTGTTGGCTACAACAGTTCCTATAACTTCAACGGTTATAGGCTTTGGGCTGTTACATGGCCCCGCGAACATAGTTTGGGCAATACGATAAGTTCCCTCTGGGATCAAAACCTTTGCCTCGGTAGTACTGTTCTTGCATGCTGCTCCCCATGCAGCCCTAAAAGCCTGCATATTATCATTCCTTAAACATATCTTCCCTAACTTTATATTATGATCACGTACCACATGTTCATATATTTTACTTCTCTCTAAAGCAACAAATTGTGCTTTAACAACTATAATTTCCTCCATTATTTCAATCAATCCATACATAGTTATTCACATATAGTTCGGAAGGAATTCGTTGAATCTAGGAAGGAAATCAAATAGATTAAACTCACATGAATATTGTCCGTCTTGCCGTCTGCCACAGCACCGAATTTTGTCACGTCAAAAATTTGTGGACCATTATTTAGAATTGGAAGGAGGAGGCTACGGCGAGTCTCAAGGGCACGCGATGCACCTATGCAGCTGCAAGAGAGCAAAGCAATGCCTAAGAAAAAAATGGCTTTCGCCGTAGCCATGGTGATTAATCACCGGCTTTAACCTCAACCACACAGAATGTTAAGGTTCTAAATTGCAGCTTGTGTGGTTTGATATTATGTTAAGGATGCTGTTATTGTCACGGAACTGCAATTTAGAACCTGTATTCTACGTTTTTGGAAGAGCTTCTTAACACGTGACTTGAAATATTTATATACAAGAGAATTTACCTCATCCTCAGCCAATATGAAATCTATCTTTGGGGACCATCCCTTGTTAATCGGAATGTGTAAGTTTTTAATTAATTTGATTTAGCTTTTCTTTAATTTAGTATTGCCTTTCTCCACCTTTAGCTACACTTATCAGTTTGGTTAAGGAAAACCTTAATAATTAGCATGCATACCTGGCATGGCCTCTTCTTCTGAATCTCTTTTTTGCAACGACATATTTAAAATGTATATAATATGTATAATGTTGGCAACAAAAATATAATCATATAATGTTCTGTAATCGATACAATATTACAAACACAGCTTTTCACCTTTTGATTCAAGTGTAATTGTGCTGAATCTTTTCCAAAAGGCAGGGAACTGGCTTAGATTTGGTGATATATATATATATATATATATAATATTTTGTTTATTCCCTGGCAGATTATGATAGATGCAATATAACGATGGTACATTTAACTATGGATGAGCAAGACTTTTATAGTTCTGCTTATGAGATGTTAAAAATGATTTAGTTTTGAATGAGACCTTGAAAACTTGACTTCAGTGACAATTTTTTTTCCAACTTTGATGAGTAAATTTAACTTTTCTCTACCTTCATAACACACTGATTTTGTAACTCATGTGTGTTGGATTTTCTTCTCACATTTTTATTTTAAAAATTATTTTATAAGATAAGTAAACATTATTTACTTATAAAAATTTTATTAAAAATTTTAAAAATTATTTCAAAATATATGTTTTAACACCAAAAAATTAAAGACGAGTTAACGGAACTCAAACTATAAAATTTGAACTAGTCTAAAAATTTCATACTTTTAATATTAGTAAAAAAGAAGCAGTTGGATTAAAAAGAAGTTTAGCTTCATTCAAAAATCATAATTGAATTTGAGTGAATAATTTATTGAAATATATTTTTTATCAACAATAAATAATAAAATAAAATTGAAGTATTATGATTACTTCAACCCATAAAAAAAATCTCACAATGCTCATATCACAACCCACAAAAATGGAAATACTCGTTATCAATAAGAGATAAAGAAATGACATCTAGTATGCATGTAATCATTTTTCCACCAAAACCATTCTCCCCTGCATACAAATTCAGCAGAGATTTTCGTTTTCTGCAACAATAAAAAAAAAACAGAGGCCAGCTACCTATTCCAAAATCAATGACTAATCCTCCCATATATACTTTATATTTTCATTTTCTGCAACCATAAAAAAAAAAAAACAGAAGCCAACTAAATCAATGCTTAATCCTCCCATATGTAATTCACATGATCAGCAAAAGGTGTAGAGAAAAAAATAGTTCAATTAATACATTTTAAACATGCAATCAAATTTAAGCACCAATCAAAATAAAAAAAAAAAACTTTGTATTAAGAAATTTGTGATTCACCTATGTCTAAGCTTTAACTTGTGTCATAGTACAAATTTCAGCCCGGTCTACCACTTTACCATTAAAAATCACATTCTTTATATGGTTCCAAAATTCTCCAAATGATTGCTACACAGATACATCTCCACATGTTATTTCAATTATAGTTCGGTCTTATAATATCATTATAAACAAAGTGTTGTTCGACCTGTTACTATGAACAAATTTCATTCATGCCCACAAATCACACATATAAAAAGATGTCACAAATTGTACTTGTGCCAGAATTGTTAGACCAGATTTTCCACAAATTTGACAATACTAGTTTGGATATGACTAAGTGGAAGAAAAGGTAGAATTCCAAATAGGTTGATTAGACGGTCCAAAACCAGGAAAGTGGTTTTGGATAGATAGTTTATATGTGATAAATGGTTTAGGGTCTATACGAGTTAGATGATCGAAAAGCATGGCGTTCTCCACGATTGATAAAATGATTGGGGTGAGGTCTATCGGTGAGGGGAGTGGTAGGATTCTAAGAAGCAAACATCGTGTTTGCTTGATTAATTGGTTTATCCGAGAGTATATACTTTTCAAACCTTTCTTTTTGCATGAGTAGTGAAACTTCTATTTCATCAATAATGTAAGTCATGAAGTAATATAAGTGAAAAAATTATCATACTCATCAAGTAAGTCATCAAGAATGGAATCTATTTGATCATCAGGAGATATAGGTGCACCAACAACGATAAACAAGTCAACAACTTTCTTGATATCAAGAAGATAAATAAGAAGAAATTTATCTTTCTTGGATGTGTTGAGTTGAAGCTTGAGTTTCTTGACCTTGGCACGAGTATGTGAAGTGAAATGCGTCGTTAGACAATCGAATATCCGAGCAACAAAATCAAGACTAGCCATCTCTGTCAAGATAGGTGTAGTCATGGAAGCAACAACCACGCAACAATCAATTAGTTTTGTTGTTTGTTACGAAGAAATTCAATGTTGAGAAGATTACATTCAGTATCATCAGAGGTGAAAAAATGAGATGGAATATTTGTACCATCAAGAAACTTGAAGAGTTGTCTAAGAATTGTCAGAATAACATGTTTCTTTATAAGATAACTTTCATCATCTAGTTTGAGGCTTATGGATGTTGTGAAATGATAAGGAACAAAAGGATTTGTGGACAGAAAAATCTGATACTAAGAAATAAGAGAAGAAGACATTGTCGCAAGAGAAAAATAATTTCAGTTCATGATACCAAATTAGAAAATAATAAGAAAGAAAATAAAAGGGAAACATATTTCATTTACACTATTGAAAACAAAAAAAAAGTCCACCAATATAAATAAAAAATTGAAAACACACATAAATCACCATACACAAAACAATTGTGTAATATTAAACTGTATCTTATTTTTCACAATTTTTAATCATTAACTTCTAATAAATGGCCATAAGTACGATTTACCTTATAAAATACATTTTTCTAATTTTAGAGAAGTCAAATTAAAAAAAGGACTAGTTATATATGGTATCATTTCTGGGTTTTTTGTGTTTCAATAATAAAACACATTCAATACATGTATAGTGAATAGCAAAAGTTTACTGAGAAAAGAAAGCACAAATAACTAGTGATTGACCCAGTTGTTAGCTTTCTGTAAGTTTTGTATTTTTATGTATAGTTTAGAGGTAGGTAGACTTGTTAGGATGTTTGTTTGGTCTGGCATTTAACTTCCGCGTAAAATCGCTTATAAAACGCGTTACCAAACACACGTTTAAATCTAGTAAATTTCTCTATACACAGAAGAACAACTCTTCCCTCTAGCTTCACGTTGGACATGTGAAGACGGAACTTGGAGAAATGTCTTTGGAAGCAAGCGTTCTGTTCCACTTTTGGGGAAGTTCCCTCCTTGTCAAGAAAAAGCTGTAGTCCCACTTCTGATTTCGCTGACACTTGTCATAGACCCTTTACTTAAACCACAACTACCTCTTTCTCCATCACCCTCACCTTCACTTTCAACGGTCAAAATACTCATTTTCCATCTCCACACTATGCTGCTTTTATTTCTTAAATTTATGCTTAGTAAATTAGTATTATCTAGAGTGGAAGTGAAATAGGAAAAACAAAACATTCGTAACTTGGTTTCAATTTCTTGAGAAGTTGAACACACTATCACTGGAAATAACATACATACACGTACATAAGCGTGGCAGCAATAAGGTTATTGTGAACAAGTTTACAAGCCTTAGTTGTACTGGTACTGGTGTTTCGAATGAGTGTGTGCTTCTAAGAAATAAAATAGTGGTGAAATAAAACATGGGATACCCCAAATTAGTTGGAGCCTAGAGTTGACCAAATGAGTGAGCAAGATACGCCAGTGCTCCTACAAGGGGTGAGTTAATGTATGTTGCTGGCTCTGATTGCTCATAATCCGACCGTTCATCAGGGAACCTATCATGTTGGTCCGGTCCACCAACAATAGCCCCCACTAGAATGTTTGGGTTCGGGGATTGTGAATTCATCACACTGAAACCTGCAGAACATTGGATCTTTCCAGGGTGTACAGCAATGGACGGTAGAGATGAGCCCCTGTGGTGTATCCTTCTTGGGTACCTTGGACCATACCCCACCATGTATGACATCTTTAAGGGGTTGTCTCCAAGCAAGTAATCCACCTGAAAATAGAATGATTAAAATAATCAACTTTAATTAACATCACAGTGATAGTAAAAACTAAAACTTTTTAAGACACATGTTATGGTATTGGCTAAAATGTATGGAAATGCACATTTCAATTTGGTATTGCATGATAAGTAGATGCTGCAAGTCAGTTTTTCTTTTCTTTTCTCCCAACCTGTTTCTTTGCTATTGTCCGGAGCCTCTTCGGGGTTACTGCGATTCCACCACAGTTGACAACCGTATGGGCTGAGGTCAAGTATTTGGCATATGTTAGCAGTAGGAAGGAGGTGGAAGTGACATACTGCATATTGCTATCACTCATCTTGAAAAGAAGCCCACCTGGTATTAACAAGTAACCGTTACAATCTGGACCACAGAGACACAGTTTCCACTGGGAGCGAGTAAAAATGAACTTCACCTGGGGTATATTGTGTAGAAGAGAAAGAAGTCCCAGGAATTAGAGAACAAACGAAATTGTCCGCATGGCCCTTGTAGTCATGGAGGGATTGTACCCTATGAACCAGGAATTCCTAAAACCAGGAAAACAAAACGTAAATTTGAAAACATTATGTTTCTAGTTTTGTTTAGTGAAGAATACATGTGATGGGATATGGACCTTGGAAAGAAGTATTCTTGCTCCAGCATGCTTGTTATCCCACCCAAAGGTGTTGTCAAACTCTGCAGCCCCAAGGATCTGGCCATTAACTTTAATGTAGTTTAGGTACATTGGATTCTTGGTAGCCTTGTGTAGCCAGGCAGCACCCCACAACAGCTCATCCTACCATTTGTTCACCAAAAGAATTTGAGTAATGAGGATGTCTCCTCTTACTAAACTGAACATTCCTTAAGCATATGGAACATTTGAAAGCTTACCTGATAACCAGAGTACGAGCAATAGAAGGGGCACACAAAGGGTTTCAAGGCATTGCTGTAGGATCCCCTGTACTTATCAGCAAACTGGAATACCTACTCCCACAAACAAAATACAGCTTTAAGATTTAGTGGAGAATTTTTTTCTCTACTGAAAATGACTTCTGAAAATTGAATCAAAGGCTTACCCTGATGGCCCTTCTCACTAAAGTTTTTGAGTATGTGGGGTCAGTTCTTCTAAAAAACAGAGAAGCAGCTGCAAGAGCTGCAGCAGTTTCCGCGGCAACTTCTGAACCAGGTGTGTTTGCATCTATTTTAAACACACTTCTTGGAGTGTCCATGTCCTCTGGTCTCTCCCAACAAGCATGGTCCTTCTTAGCATCCCCCACCTGCAAAGCCAATCCAAACCAAGATCAGAATTGAAGTTTCCATTCTCTCCCAAAAGAAGACTTACTCCATTTTTGTAAGAAAATAAAAAGGTAAAATACATAAAAGTTAAATGAATGAACTTTTAAAACGGCATGTGTGACTTCTCTTTATAGAAAGGGGTACATGTAAGTTGATTTTTACTAGCAAGAGTGTGTAACTGACCTGAACATAAATGGTGTTGGGATGTGCAGTAGCTTTGAGAAGATAATCGGTGGCCCAGCGAATGGCCACTCTAGCATTCTGCAACTCACCTTTCATAAGTCCTCCAAACTCAATAACGCTCCATGAGAGCATGGTGGTGGTGAAGGCCATGGGGAAGCCAAATTTGACATTGTCCCCAGCATCATAGTACCCTCCAACCAAATCAACCTACAATGCATATTAACAGTGAAATAAGCAACGAAATACACACAAAAAAATGGGAATGTGAGAGTTGGGATGAGTATGAAATGGTTAGATATACACATACGCGCATGGCTGCGCCATCAGAAAGGCCAGAGTCCCTCCTCCAAGACATTCTCTGGTTAGGAGGGAGCTTCCCTGACCTCTGGCCTTCAAAGAAGAGAATGGATTTGGTGAGAGCATCTCTGTAGTTATGGGTGGCAAAGCGAGGGTGGCGATGGTGAATGGGGTGATTATAATGTAGTGGGAGGGCATTGACATGTAGCAGAAGAACAGAGAGAAGGGAAAGGAGAACGGTGAGGGAAAGGGAGAAAGTCATTTTGAAGAGGCAATGTGAAAGCACCCCACCCAACACAACACAACGACCAAACAGCCACCTGCAGTTCACAGTGAGAAGAGTGTGTGCTCTTTAGATGTTCAATCTCTGATTTTTATAAAGCAAAAGCTGCTGCGGCCTCTCTAACGTCCTGCTTCGTTACCATACAACAATTATTAGGTCCACATCCTACTCCTACTCCTACAACAACAGTCTTATGTTTTATGTTTTGCCTTTCATGCCTTTTGTTTTATTTTTCATTTTTTCAACAATAACTAATCAAAACTTTTACAAAACCTCATTTCCTACTTTTTATTTTTTCTATTTTCATAAAATTACTCCAGAAAAATGTGAAAGAATGGAAATACAAACCTACAACCAAAGTTAATTGCCTAACTTTGAAGCCTTATTTTACGCATTTTATTATTCAAGATATTTTTTTTAATCTATATATCACACAATTCATTTTTTTTGCAAAATACCTTTTTATGTAAAAATGAAGTGTTAGATTTATTGCTATATTTTAACATTGTCAACTTATTAAAAATACCTATATGTCTAAGTAGAGATTTTTTTTAAAAGAAAACCTTTTTTTAACTGTACAGATAAACTCTTTCAAATTTTATTTACATAACTTGTTTACCGAATATAGATCAGAATTTGGTTCTTAGAAAATCAAATTTTGAGATGTGAATAGTGATATTTCTAATACAGTGGTGAATATAGATTTCACAATACAAATTATCACTGTTTACCTGTCATAAATCATCTAATAAAGTCTAAAATGTTTATTTATGCAATTTTATAAAAATAAATTTATTTGGAAAAAATATCAATGAAGTGACGGTTCAGTATTCCTCTTTGGTGCAAAATTCTAGTAGCATATAATTGTTATTTTATACTTAAATTAGTTGCTTACACTTTTGTACAAGATTCAAACCTCTTCACCCTATATGTTTATTTAGTACAAATTTAATGGAAAAATTAAGATAAATATTATATTTAACTTTTTTTCTAAATAAAATAAAAATGAATGAATTTATTTATGTGGAATTCACACACAAATATTCTGGATTTTGAACTATTGTAAAATATTTTTCTATTATTTAATTAGTTATCGAGATTTTTCTACTGTGATAGGAATTAGATATCAATTTATAAATTATTTATCAATAATATAAACTAATTCACAAATAAAAAAATTTCAATCTCTAAAACAATATCTAATTTAATCAATATAAAAATTAATTATTTTTTGTCTCTAAAATTAATTTTTATTTAATAATTTTCTAGTATTGTTATCTTGTTATTTAATAAATTTGTTTTCACAATTAAACAACTAAATACATTTATAGTACTATTTAATTAAATCTATTTTCATAATAAAAAAAGTTAAATACTATACAAAGTTATAATAAACATTCATTTATTATATTAAAAAATAGAACAAAGTTGATAACCAACAAAATATACCATACAATAATTGCAAAAATAACTCTACTTACTTGGAAAATGGAAAATAATGGAGCATCTAGAAACATATCAAAGAGTTGAAGAACATTCTAAAGATCTAAAACTACAAACCAAATAAACCACACTCCAGGCAAAGAAGAAAATGGTTGAGAGAATCATTTTTACTAATTAACCAAACTGAGATAGAGCTCAATTAAATAAAAGAATAATTAAAATAATTTTCAAAGAAAAGGCATTTGCTCTAAAAGAAAAACTCATTGGTATGAATAATATTTACTTCACCAACTATTAGAGGGTGTGATATGATCTTAAAAAAGACGAGGAATGGAGTTAAGGAGAAAAATAAAAGTTATAGAAATGGAGGAAAAAATTGTTTGCATGCATGAAAAGTGATCCTGTCGGCAACTCGAACGTGGAGGAATCGCTCTGTAGCACACTCTGTTCCGTCTACGCGACTGCGTTTTCTACAGAATCACCCTCAGAACCTTCTCTTGGATCTCCCAACGTGACCTGCAAAACACACAAACGGCGCCTCTAGCGGCCGTTTGCACTCCGACGATCAAGTTAGTCCACAGAACCACCAAAGATTAGAAAGCTAGTAGTGTGTGTGAAAAACTCTTATTCTCTGTTTTTCTCTCCCTCCATCTCTCCCTGATTCCCTCTTTTATGTCTCTTTCTCTGTTTCTGGGCATAACAGAATTCTGTTATGCTTTTCTGGCATGTGTCAGAACCCTGTTATGCTTT
>Ga0123342_1006243_pt1 | contig 16650 bp, 13 predicted proteins | sample Turbeawhitnodule_FD_89960 | JGI IMG/M metagenome (GOLD analysis project Ga0123342, IMG submission 89960) | Root nodule microbial communities of legume samples collected from Mexico - Turtle bean Mexico white nodule | ecosystem: Host-associated > Plants > Roots > Nodule | place: Mexico: Nepantla... | reverse complement strand
TTTGTGTGTAATCTGTATTTGATTGCTTAGTGGATTGCCCAGTGGATTCTGGGGACTGGATGTAGCTCTTGGTTTAAGAGTGAACCAATATAAACTGTTTGTGTATCTCTTTCTTCCCTTAAACTCATTTAAATTCAGTTGTTATTGCCTTGCTGGTATAAACAACCGATTGTTTCCCAGAAACAACTGATTGTTTTTTTGGTGCTTTGCTGTTTTGTGCTTTATATCTTGGCTAACTGAATTTTTGATTGAGTTTCATTCAAAGGATTTTGTTCTAGGTTAAAATGTTTTCGAAAACCCACTTTAAACAATTCACCCCCTCTCGTTTAAGGCCATATATTATAACAGATGCTTCCAAACATGACTGCTGGATAGAAACAATGGTAGAAGAACTTGCTGCTCTCTCTGCCAACAACACATGGACACTGATACCCCTTCCCTTGGGAAAGAAAGCCATTGGTTGTCGTTGGGTGTACAAGGTAAAGCACATATAAGACGGAACAATTGATCGCTACAAGGCCGTCTCATTGCGAAAGGCTACACACAACTTGAAGGACTAGACTTTCTCGATACTTTTGCTCCTGTTGCAAAGCTGACCACCTTGCGCTTTCTTCTCGCCCTTGTTGCATCAAATAAATGGTTCCTCAAACAACTGGATGTTAACAATGGGTTTCTACATGGAGACCTTCTTGAAGAAGTATACATGAAGCCACCTTCTGGAGTTGATGTCCTTAATCCACACATTGTTTGCAAACTGCAACGTTCGCTCTATGGACTACGCCAAGCAGGTCAACAATGGTATGCCAAGCTATCCCAATTCCTACTTACCAATGGTTATGTTTTGTCTGCTACTGATCATTCGTTATTTATAAAAACACAAGACACTCACATCATTGCTCTTCTTGTGTATGTTGACGACATCGTCCTCACTGGAAATAATTTTGAGGAAATCACTCACATTACCACGTTGCTGCATCAACACTTCAAAATCAAAAATTTGGGCGATCTAACTTTCTTTCTGGGACTAGAAGTAGCCCAAAGCAGTACTGGTATTCACCTTTCACAACGAAAGTATACTATGGACCTCTTACATGAGACATGGATGCTTGACTATGCACCTGTCCCAACACCCATGGTCCATTCTTCGTAGCTTTCAAGTACTCAAGGTGTTCCCCTAGCTGCTGCAGAGTCCTCACCATACTGACGCCTAATAGGAAGACTCATCTACTTGACCAACACCAGACCAGACATTGCATTTAGCGTGAACAAACTAAGTCAATTTGTTTCAGCACCTACAACAATTCACCGTTAAGCAGCTTTTCACATTCTTCGATATCTCAAGAATGCACCTGGTCATGGTGTTTTTTTGTCTGTTGCAAGCACTCTTCAACTCAAAGCATACAATGACTCAGGTTGGGCCACCTGTCCCGAGACAAGAAAATCTGTAACTGAATTTTCTATTTATCTTGGTGAATCACTCATTTCCTGGAAATCCAAGAAGCAACAAACGATCTCCAGAAGCTCTTCAGAAGTCGAGTATAGAGCGCTAGCTGCAACCACCTGTGAGATCCAATGGTTAACCTATTTGTTACAAGACCTCCATATCCATTCCATCCAACCTGCCATCCTCTATTGCGACAACTAGTCTGCAATACAGATTGCATCCAATCAAGTTTTCCACGAACGGACCAAACACATAGAAATCGACTACCACCTTGTTTGGGACAAACTCAATGCTGGACTCATAAAATTACTCCCCATCTCTTCCTCAATGAAAACTGCTGACATTCTCACAAGCCTGTACCGCCATCTACCTTCAAAGTTCTTCAATCCAAGCTGGGAATGAAGAACTTGTACTCTGAGCTTGAAGGGGGGTGATAAAATATAATTACTTGTATTGTTTGGGCTTTCCTGATTGGGCTGCCCAACACGATTTTATTTTCTCCTTTTTATACCCCTTGTAACATACACAATATATGAAATAATAATACTTTTTTTCACTATTCTTCTCTTTTCTTGCCACAGTTAGGGTTTTTCTTTTCTGGTTCCTATGTTCTTCCCCTTCAATCAGGGATTGCATATCCTTTTTCATCCTCTTCTCGCTTCCGCAGGATTGTACCTATCTTGTTACTGGCGTCATCAGATTTTGGAATACATAAAATATGAGAAAGAATTTGAAGAGAAAAGAAAGAGAGAGAAAAAAAAATAAAAAAGAGAAAAACATAATAAAGGAGGAATCTCGTGCAGGAGTTACAATTTATATTAATATATTTTTATGTATAATTATTATATTAATATATTTATATTTTATTATTATTGATTGTATACAAATTGAAATAAACAATGATACATTAAATATAAAATATCATTTTTTTTATCTTGTTAGTTCATATATTATAATACTTTTTAAAATACAAAAAATTATTTTTTAAAAATGTTTAAATATTCAATTCATTTTAAAAATTAGCTTTTTCATAATAATATTCATAATTATGATTGTTATTATATATATAATATTTAGTTAATATTTATAATATATAGTTAATATTATAACATCATATAATACAAATAAAATAATGTTAAAATGATGTAAATATAAATATTATTTATTATATAAATTTAATTAATACAAATCTATATAAAAAATATATTACATTTTATTATTTAATTATTTTTAAAATAAAAGTAAATTTATAATCCTATATTTTAAACTTTTTTAAAAATTTAAAATTCTTTCACAAATATCACATTTACATATTCCAATAAACTTTTTTAAGATGTTCACTTTTCTCTTAAATTCTTACAAATTGTCAAAAATTCACTTAATCAAACTCTCACACTTCCAATCCTCCAAATCCAAAACGCTCCATTACTTTTATAATTATTTTTTCAATTCACCACTTTAACAACAATGTCTAGTGCAAAACGAAATATGGATAAACCGGACTCGTCTTTGTCCTCACGACTTTGTTTCCAACTATTTAAGTCTAAAGTCGTTTTGCACTTTCAAGAATTTCATATAATTTTTTAAAATTAAAATCGTTCAGGTATCCATGATTTTGTTCTAAACTTCTAAATCGTATCCACTAAATACGATAAGTAATAAATAAAAAATATCTAAATCAATAATAAATAAATCAAATTCCACCAGTTATGTTAATTTTCCGTTTCTTCCGTCTAGGTAAAAAGTTTTATAGTTTTTTACATTTGATATTTTCTAAGCTTTTTAGTAGTCTTTATCATTAACTAGTTAGTTTAATGTTAAAATACATATAAATTATTATAAGATAATACAAAAAAATTATTAAGATAATTAAGTTTTTACGAGTTACATCATTTAATTAAATAATATATTTATTATTTAATATCGAAAATTTAATACATAAATTATTTTATTTATTTTATTAAATAATTCACTTCTAAGATTATATTTTACTAAAAATAGTTAAAATTTATTTAAATGTTTGTAATTTATTTTCTGTATGCTAATTTTTTATATTATAATCTTGAATGATCACAACATTTTTTTTTCTGATATATAATAAATAGAGATTTTTTATCATTCAAAAATCACAAAATATGTTTATATATTTAAAATCACTAATTATAACATATTGAAATTATATGTAATGTAAGAAATAATCATTATTCCTTTTATTAATAAATCTAGCGTAAAATAATTCATTTATAATATATTAATATATTTAATCGCTAATTATTCTTCACATATAAAATGAGAAATTTATAAATATAAAATAAAAATTATATGCAAGAACTTTATTCAAGTAATATTTTATAACTAACAAAATTAGTTACTATTATTACTAATATTTTAAAAAGTTAAAAATACTGTTTCTAATATATTAAAAATTAATAAAATAAATTGAATTTGATTATTTTATTTATAAAAATATTAAATATTTTACTCAATTAAGGATTAGAAGACTTTTTAGAATATAATTTGACTGATGCACCTTCAAACTTTTACGTGTGTTTTCATTTTCATGTTTGAATAAATATGAATTATGCATTAGTTTATGTTTTTCTTAATTTATATATACATATACATATATATATACATATATATATATATATATATATATACATATACATATATATATATATATATTGTTATCAATGCTAGATGGTAAAATAATTTACAATTATTTTAAAAAAGTTAAAATATATTAATTAATTATGTTAAATATATTTAAATTGTTTTCTTTCGCAATTCTTTTACCAAGAATCGATTACCATAAATAAAATAATTGATTATGTATTTAAATAATAAATTAGATTATTTAATATTAACTTTCCAAATTCTATGATGAATAATGTAATAGATTCTCCTTAAATATAATTGATTATATACACACGCTACATTTATTACCTTGTATCCTGTCTCTTCAGATGTCACTCACAAAACCTTACTCCACGTGTCCGTTATTGATAGGTGCTCTTCTTGTATCGTCACAACATCACTAAAACACTCTCAACTCTTTATCTTCCTCATTCACTTCATTTCGCCTCCCTCCAAGTTGTGCCTCTGTCTCCATTTCTTTTTCCAAGTCTTGCTCCCATAATGTCTCACTTGTCCCTTTGGTTTGTATTGTACTGGTTGGCATTTATCTGCTTAGAGATAGGCTTGATGGATTACGATTCCCTGTATCCCCGGCTAAGAGTGACATTCTTCGTGAGGTCTCTTTGTTTACCTCACAGAAACACATATGAATCCTTTGTCATATCCAAGCCCTTAGCCAAATTGGTTCTGAAGAGGATGTCATTGTTATCCCTTGTAAACCTTAAGAGCCTTATGTAAGGATTGCATGTATGAGCCTCCTTTCTGCTTTTTGTTTTTTAAACTTTATGTACTAAACTCGGCTACCACTGCCATTGAATCCTTTCGAGAAGGAAATCTTGAATGTCATGAACGTGGTCCATTCCGAGCTCCATCTAAATAGTTGGCCTTTGTCCAAGTCTTTTACATTCTCTGTACTTATTTTCATTTTGAACCGAGCGTGAACATGTTTTTCTACTTTTTTGAATACAGGATTTCAAAACGAACCTCCTGGGCCATTGTTAGTGGGGTTAAAGTTCGAGGTATTTTGTCTTTATTCCAGTCCTCTTACAAAACTTTCAAAGGTAAATTCATAAAGATTCAAAAGTCTGACTGTAATCCTAGCCTTCTAGAAGGTTTCCCTCTATACTGGTTGTCCCAACCTCAGAGTCAACTTCCACGATCTCCTCACGACCTTGACCCTAATGAGCTGATTGACTGCCAAACACTTGACAACCTTGGCATCTAATTTGAAACTTTAGTGCTCTTAAAGCTCGCCTTCCAACCTAGTGATCTTAAATTTTATATTGGTACATTTCCTTTCTACTTGTGTTTGTTTACTTCATCATTCCTTGATATCTCACTTCATGCTTTGTACTCAAAGAATTCCATGTTGCTGACCAAAGCCGAGATGGCCCCCTCCCACCAAAGGCCACTTCTGGGGTCGGGGACTCAGAGAAGATTGCCACTGTCTCCTCGAGGAGAATGTGACCCACCAACACTCATCCCCCTACTGACATTGTCAATCTGGACAAAGATTCTTCTCACCATCAGAGTTCGTCAACCCATCGCTCTTTCAAGAGCAAGAAAATTCCTCATACTCACCATACAACCTGGCCCGAGGTACTCTTTGTCTGTGATCACTTGGTACAAAATCAACTAAACCGAGATGCTGAGGCGATGCAAAAAATACGCCAAGAACTAGAAGACGCAAAATTCCGCATTTCCGACTTAGAGAGCAAGGTTTCTGAGATTTCCCAAGATCGTGATGATATTTTCGGGAAATTACAAAGGACCGTGGAGGACTACGATCGCCATTGAGAAGAACACCAAGTTGTAAACCGAGCGTGGGAATCTACTGAAAGTATGCTACAGAATAAAGTATCCACACTGGATGCCGCTCTGGAAGCAACTAAGGACAAGGTTTCTCGAAACTTTGTGGATGGCTTCAATGGAGCTATTGAAGAATTTAAAGTGCTTAAACCCGATGTGGACACATCACCTTTTGACCCCTTCAAAAGCGTTATGGACGGAAAGATCGTTGATGAAGAATGACTTTGTTCGTCTTTTCACTACTCATTTTTCACTAAATCCTAAACCCTACATCCTAAATCCTAAACCCTAAACCCTAAACATGTCAAGGGGTAGAAAAGTGTTGCCTAAAGATGGAATAAGCAACACTTTTTTATTGTTGCTCAATTAATAAGGTTTATTTTCCTTTTCCACAAAGTATTATTCTATTTGGACCTCTAAAGTGAGTCCAATTTATTTACATAACTTGTTTTGTGAAAAGATTAGAAGGAAGAACATTTGATATTTTGGTTTATGTCTGGTTCTTCTTCTGTTGAGACTCTCTTGAGGTTTGGTGGAGCCTGGTCTTGTATGCTGATATGACTGACATAATTATGAAGTGTCTATTGTGTCCTTAATCATCTGCTTGTCTATTTGGGTTTTATCATCCATCCCCTCATAGTCGACATGAGAAATGGAAGTTGGCTAGAAATAAAACAGGGGATCAAATGACATCGGAGAAATCATTAGAGACTTCCCAGCGTATTGTAAGTTCATAATTACATGTCTTACTTTTAGTGTTACACACTTATCATTACATATTATATTAACATATTGTATTTTTCTTTACAGATTTCGCTAGTGGAGCAAAACTCATAGCGAAGTTTTGTTCCTAAAGGTCGAGATGACATCTTGACCGTGGCTATTGGGACTGAAGAACACCCTGGTCATGTACGTACGACTGATTTTGGTGTTGGGGTCAGGAAATAATTTGGATCAGTTTCTCGATCCAACTTTTCTACTACAAATGTCATTCAGGAGATGATGGAGCAATTAGCTGAACAATAAACAAAGAGACTGACCCCAACACTAACTCAAAACATAAAAGAATAAGTGACTAAAGAGTTAAGAGCTGAATTCGAGCAGCGATATAATCTAGTTAAACTAGTAGATGAACTTGTATCAGAGTCTCAATTTCAATTCAAACATGGGTTGGATTCACACTCCATGTTCTGAGAAATATTTACCATCTGAAAAAAAAAAAAAGCAAAAAATGGAGTAGTTGATTCATACTTGTGGTCGAGCTAGCACAAAACATAGTTGTGATGTGGAGGACTTAAAAGATTATGACATTGAATCCTTTTATCAGTGCAGGTTATTTGTTGAAGGAAATCCTCCTCGTTTAGTGGCCATTGGAAGAGTGTATCCATGAGGTTTAACCATGCACACCATGCCCATGTAGAGTGATTTCTCTAGAGTGATGGTTGAAAAAGTTAGAGATGCATTTGTTGCAGTTCTAGTGCCCACAATAAAGGTTAATACAATGGGAGAGGCACTTGGAACATTTATTGCATGGCCTACACATATGATTAAGGCCATTTCAAAAAATTATCAGGTATATTTGTTATTATGTTTTACAGGACTCTGGTACAAGACAAAAGGCCCCAATTGGTGGTGATTTAAGCCCTCAGTTGCAACCACAAGTCCAACCATATGTGAATCCAATCCCGGAGTTGGTTAGGTTTTCACCTCAAATGTTTTAGGATTCATGTGTCATTCCTTTGGATGCCATATTATTTGGTGTCGACAATGGTGGTATACCATTGTACATAACCATGCATGATGTATTTGAAATGATCCAGGGTATTCAATTGTTGAACATAACAATTATTCAACTATGGATGATGTAAGTACCCTTAATAATTACATGTTATTTAATCGAATGATGTTTCATGAATCATCTCACTGATATTTATATTAACAATAATCAGATAATTATCAACATTGCAATATTGATATTTATGGTTTCCTTGAGCTGCAATCCATACAAAGGTTTGGGAATAAAAAAATTGGTTGTTAGACTTACATTCAAAGATGGATCCAGACATCTAAAGAGAAGATTTATATGACTCCTTTTATAAATGGATAAGTAAAACTTGTTACATTTAGAGTTTACATAATTATAAAAATGACCAATGAAATGTTTTATAATAGGTCTCACTGGCAATTGATGCTTATTTTTCTTATAGACAATACTATTGTGTGATTTTGTTCACTGCATAGGAAACCAAGTCCAGATATGAAGATCGTAGTATAAAGGTATGTTATTGTAAATTATATAATTTTTTGTCAATTTCTATTGATTTTTCTCTCTTTTTAGTGCAATTAATGTATACAGTGCCTTAGGCGTTAGATTCACTTCATCATCACAAACTCTACGTTGGATATATCCGAGGTTGAAATAAGTTTTGTTGAAGATGGGAAACTTTGATGTATCAAATCCTCATGAAGCCTGAAGCTGTGTTATGTTTTAGGTCGAGGTTTTGTTATGCAGTTTAGAATCTTTGTAAGATCAGTATTGATTCTCAAACAAAACTTATTTCAATATGTTTTAAAGATTAAAGTGTTTTTCCATGCAAAGAGGATCCTAAAATATCTAAAAGGCACAATATCCATGGGCTTATGGTATCCCTCACTCTCTCCTATTCATTTGGTAGGTTATTTTGACTCTGAATTTGCAGGTTGTAAATTAGATAGGAAGAGTACAAGTGGAACATGCCACTTACTTGGATCAAGCCTCATTTTATGGCATAGTAAGAAGCAAACGTGTGTAGCTTTATCCACCGCTGAAGTTGAATATATAGTTGCTGGTAGCTGCTATGTGCAGATTCTATGGATCAAACAACAACTTGAAGATTTTGGATTAAAGATTAGCAAAGTTCCTCTTCTTTGTGGCAACACAAGTGCCATTAACTTGACAAAGAATCATGTCCAACACTCAAGGAAAAAAACACATTGAAATAAGACACCACTTCATTTGTGATCATATAACCAATGGAGACTGTAAAATCAAGTTCGTTTCCACAGAGAGACATCTTGTTGATATCTTCACTAAACCTTTATCAAATGATATGTTCTATTCTCTACGAAATGAATTGGGAATTCTTAATATGCATGCTTTATCTTAGTTGTGTCTTCTTTTCATTTGTCTATTTGATGAGACAAATAGGGGGAGAAGGGTTGTTGAGAGCTGTAATGTTCTCAATTATGTTAAACTGCTCTAATTTTTTGGGGTTTTAAAATTGTTGTTTTCTGGTTTACAATTTTTTAACTGATTATCTTTGTGAAATAACCGATTGTTCTTATGCAGTTCTGCTTATTTGAAATCTGATACATGGTGCATATCTGTTTTGGACTAGACTATTCTGTGTTTGTTCAGTGATTGCAGGATTCAACATATTCTAAACAAAGAACATTCCTAAAAGCATCCCAAGGATTTGTCTCCATCAAATAGGGGGAGATCGTTGAAGATGATAAGCTTTGATGTATCAAATCCTCATGAAGCCTGAAGCTGTGTTATGTTTTAGGTCTAGGTCTTGTTATGGGGTTTAGAATCTTTGTAAGATCAGTATTGATTCTCAAACAAAGCTTATTTCAATATGTTTTAATGATTAAAGTGTTTTTCCATGCAAAGGGAAAATAAACTTATTAAAGTTTCGAGATAATCAGTTGTTTGTTACTTAGCTTCCAAAGGTGTTTTGAAACTGTTTTTTGAATCAGTTGTATAACTGTCAAAATCCTTCAACTGGTTAAATCGTGGTTTTAACCGATTAAATGTAAGTTTTCATAACAATTTTTTGAAAACCTAATTTAACTGATTTGGTTGTTTCAAATATGCCTTCAACGGTAGTTTCTCAAGGTTTATAAAACTAGTCTTCTTTCAAACGTGAAATGATTGATGAAACAGAAAAGTTTGATACTCTGATTTGTGATTGATTTGAGAGATTACCAACTGTTTGTGAAAAGGTGTTTTACCAAGTTTTAACAAGATTGCTTTTGAGCTTTGCTTTGATTCAAGAACTAATATCAATAGGGTTTCTGGTGTACTGTGATTCCAGGTGTTTTCTAACCTTGTTTAGGTTCTTGTAATTGTTCATATTACTCTCTGTAAAACTGTTGTAAAATCCTGTAAAGTCATTGTGATTCTGGCTTGAGGTGTTGACTGTGTGCAAAGAGGGTGAGTAGGCTTTGTGGGATTCAAAGTCACCTCTTTGTGTTGTGTATGTGTAATCTGTGATTGGTTGCGTAGTGAAATACTCAGTGGATTAGCTGAGGACTGGATGTAGTTCTTGGATAGAGTGAACCAGTATAAACCTTGTGTGTAATTCTCTTTATCTTTTCTCTCCATAACTGTTTGATATTTTCCGCTGTCATAAACAACTAGTTGAATCATTATTTTAACCGATTAAAATTCTGATATTTGTTTTTGTTTGGTTTTTTTATTAGCTTTCTGAGTTGCTTTCCTGAGTTGATTGTTAAAGTTTCATTCTAAGCAAAGTATGTGTGAAAATCTTTTGAAAACAATTAACTCCCCTCTTGTTATAGCCATCAATCTTAACGAGTTTTACTTTTTTTAGTTGTTCAATTAAATTAGTTGTTACTTATATTTCGTAATAGTGGAATAAGAAACAAGGAAGCTTTGAATGTGGTTATTATGTAATGCATTGGATGTGGACCATAGCCTGTGTGAATATTATGGACTCTTGGGAGCAAATATTATAAGATTTTAAATACTCTAACTCCTATTCATATTTGTTACTAGGAACACTAATATAATATTACATTTGTCAGCTTTTTGCAAAAACCAAGTCACTAAGCATACAAACTCTTGAAAATATCTGTCAAGAATGGTCCAAATATTTTCTACAAATTAGGAATCAAAACATGTAATGATTTGTAACTTTCTACATATATGTACACTTTCATTAGATTTAATTATACTATTTTGATTAGTTTCATTGCATTTTTGTATGCTTTTGAATATAGAAATTGATCTGTCTCGTTATTTGATTTGATTTAAATGCTACGGGTTGAGAAAAATCATATTTTAATAATTTTATATAAAAAAGTCACATATTACTCTGGTTGTAGTCTTAAACGGTGTAATATGTACACTATAGTCACATACTTCATCCACATTACACCAATTGTAAGTTTCAACAAATGTAATATATTCTTTTTGGGTGTTATATTTTTGAATTATTTTACTTAAATTTTGGAACTTCACATCGACAGTTAGAACTGATATAATATGTGATTGACATTGTACATCGTTGAAATATACATCGGTAATAAAACCGATGTAATATGTGTTGTTTGCACTAGTAAAAATAAAAATAGAAAGATGGTACCAAAAAAGAATTCATGTCTAACGTTGTTGGTCCGTTATGGAATCGCACTTTTCTATCTCTTCAAATAAGAATGCATTGATGTAGTGATGCTGAAATTTTGTAGTTTTCAATTATAAACAAATTATGCACATAATAAATTTGAATTATACAATAATTCACCTACTTAGTAGCTAATTCCTCTACTTTGAAGTACATGGATGGAACCAATCACCCATATACTAGTCCTGAACATAAGCCATGTTTTTTTTATTATAAATTTCAAGCTTCTGAATGAAAAGATTAGGAAGATGAAATTGATTAGAATTAAGTTGATTATCAATTTGGTTACGGAGAAAGTTAAGAAGAACCCAATTAATAAAGGCAAGAGCTATCCCTAGTTATGAGAAGCAAAGTGATCAACAAAATTAACCAATTAAATTTCAATTCTTACTTCACAAAGTTAACCAAAACTGCAAAATGATAAAGTCATTATAAACTCGACTAATTAATCAACCTTGAACCGTTCTAATGGGATGCAGTGAGTGGCACCCCAAAAATGTTACATGCTGGACCTGATCTTACACTGGTGCAGTTCAAAAGCTTCACTCTACCACTGCCATTATCTAGTACAACATCCCTATCATGTTCCAAAGAAAACTCATCAGCAACACTGCTATTGCTACTCACATTCTCCTCTTCAACATCATCAAACTTATCATTACTAGCACTAACAATGTCAGTGTGATCATGAGTAACGTTATTAATACAAACCTCTTCATGTGGACTAGTTGGATCTGTTTCTTCAAAGTACTCCTCACAGTCATCATAGGAAACGTTAACAAGGTGCAATGTGAGTCGACCATTGGCTCTGTGTGCGCGAAAGTACTCATGGTGTTTCACCTTCTTCTCCTTCAGAATCAGCCTTCCCTCGCTTGTGTAGTACCTCTTCAACACCCACGGCATGTGTGCGGCCAAGTTCTGAGTTCGAGCTAGCAAAGGTATTGGGGGAGGGAAAACTCGGTTCTCTTTCCTGTTGGTGTTGTTCATGGCCTTGGCCTCATTCCCATAGGTCTCTTGGTTATCTACAACATGGTCTGTGTTTTGGAGGTCCATGCATCTGTCACTGCATATATAGCCGTCACTCTTTGGAGGGATTATGAGGCTACTCAAGACCATGATGGGTTGTGAAGGTGAAGAAAATGGAGATGGGACTTTGATACCCTTTGGCTCTATTATCAAGAACAAAGTAGGAGACACAGAAAAAGATCCTTGAGAACACTAGAGTGTGAAATTTTTTCAAAATTATAATGGGGAGGGAGTGTAAAATTGAATAATGGAGATGTGAACAAGGTAGAAGTTGAAGTGGGTAGGTTTTGGTGAAGGGTGAAAGGGTTGAAAAGAATCAACAGAGAGAGATATTAAAAGTGGCGTAAAGGTTGAGTTTCAATTGGTTTCTTCTGTCCTTGAGTAGCAGAATCCGATTCACACCAGTGGCCTGTGAAAATTTCGAATTCCCATATCAGAAGACACATTAAATGACAAACAGAAGAGCGATAGTGTCACATTTTCAGTTCAAAAGCGAAGAATGGAATAATAAAATAGTGTTTCTACTACAGAGCAATGTTAATCGGATAAATGTACTAGCTACTACTTATATCCTTCACACCTTATATAACTCTATCTATATTATATATCTATCTATCTATAGAGTATTTTAAAAATATTTCAACCCATACTATGTAAACTCTTACCCTGTTTCCTGAGATTGATTTCAGTGCAAAAAATATAAATTTCACAGAAGCACTGTTTTACTATAAGTTTGTGCTCACTGGTAAACCCAAGGCTGAATACCCTGAATAAATATATATATATATATATATATATATATATATATATATATATATATATATATATTGACTCTGGTTATATTCATTTTAATACTTAAATCATTATTTGATTATAATATAATAATTTATTTCAGAAAAAATAGTTGTAGATTTGTTGATTTCGAATGTGAAACAAACTTATTCATATCTGTATCACGCCAAAGACACCTAGATGTCCTTTACTAAATTTGCTAGGAACATTTGTTGAATAAAAAATTAGCAATCATTTAATTTTTTTATACCAATAAAAAATGAGAGATACGAAAAAAGGTTTACGCGTCAGAAGGGTTCACTTCTAAGAAAACAGAGTTGGCATTGATGATTGCCGAAACGATGATGCCCTAAAAAATTTTGTATGATCAATCGTAGAAATGAATTGAAATTCAAAATTCAAACTTCCCAGAATACTTAACAAATAAAAAACACAATTGACACGAAAAGAACATCCAAACAGAAGACGGAATATTGGGCATAATCTATATTGTGTAAACTTTTGTCTTATGCAACACGAGAAAGTAAGAGAGATACCAAACCAAACCATCTATTAACCCATCAGAAAGGAACAGAAAAAACGGAGAGAATGAAAACTACTTGAAGAGAAGAATTGAGTTTATGAGAATTACGAATATAAGAAAAACCAAACCAAATCATATAAAAAGAATGAATTAAAGGGCTAGAGTGTCTTGCATACCTGAAACATGTAATATAAATGGTGGTTCAATTTGTATGAAACGTGTGCATAACTATGTCTCTTTGCACAATTGGAAGCACTGAAATGGGTAAAACAAAAGTGAAGAAACAAATGGGAAAAGAATAGTAACCAAGATGGCATTTATAATTTAGTTAGATGACAGATAAGCATGAAATAACGTTCCTAAATATGAGTAACGTACGAGATAACTGACCTTGTTTTGGGTCAATCTCACCACGCAGACACGAAGAGTAACGTACTCCTAAAAGAAGCCAAATTTTGAGGGTATCTCGTGTTAAATAAGAGATTAGGACCATATTTGATTTTGATAACGTCTTGGGCTTTATAATTCATAAATATGTGGCTCTGGTTATCATAAATAAATCTCCCACTTGATATACTCCCCAAATTAGAGGAGTAAGAAAAGGATATTGTAATTAATACTACCACTTTTTTTTTTAATGTAAACAAAAAAAGGAAAAAGAATACCATATTGAAAAATATTTATTATACAAATTATTGTTATCCTTTTCTAAATATTCTTTGAGTTTTTGTAATTCATTTAAAATTGTTCGATGAAACAATTTATTTAAGTATTTAGAATTAGATACAAAATATATTATAATATACTGGTAAAAACAAGTATTTTTGTTATTTTGTTAAAGTGATAATATTATGAAATAAACTATAAAAAGTATTAAAGATAAAAATAACATGAAACTAAAAAACACATACCATTGAGAAAGATACAAACTTTAAGGATATATAATGGAATGATTTGTTTTTAAAGTTCCAATTTGAAGCCAATTAAGCTTTGAAAAAGAATATTGACAGTCATAGTGGGGCTCGGTAAAACATTTTTTGACGTCCTTCTTTTTATCGATAAACCTAATGTAACAACGTTTTAGGAGAGAGGATGAAGTTTTTTCTTCCTTTAAGATGTTAGAACAAGATCAAAGTTTCAAGTTTCTCTATTTGTGATCTTGAGAGAAAAAAAAAACTATAAAACATGTACGATAGAAGAACAAATGGGGCTAATTTCACAATTTTACAATCATAATAGTATTCTTATTTATCTCAATTCTAGTTTTTTTTTTATTTTCTAAATTTGTCTACTAATATTTGAATTAAAAAAATATTTAACAAATAAAATATTTTATGTGTATGATAAAGATATTAATTATCTTTTAAAATGACAATCAATTGATTGATTTTATAAAAAATTATTTTAGAAAATATATATTATGTGTTATTTAAATTTAAATATATTTTTGGTTTAAATATTTGTTTGTTTTAATAAAATATTTTATGGGATATATATTGTTTTATTTTAAATATATATTTTTGTTTAAATATTCTTCTTTGTTTTAAAAATAATGAAATTATATTTAATGATTTTTTAGAATAATAATTTTATTGTTACATAACTAGTTTAAGTGAACAAATTAATAACTATAACTTTTTGTTATACTATGTTATTATGTAACATTTATTATTTATCTTATATTTGTTTATTATGATGTGAGGAAGTTATGTATTTATCATCTTTAATCATAAATGGGTTATTTTTTAAATATGTTAACATATCATATATATATATATATATAAAAGTTTTTAATATTCTATATCTTGTATTATCAAAATTTAAGATAAAAATACTACTAATTATTAATTTTAAATTTTGAAAAAATATTAAGAGAAGAAAAATATTTATGTCAAAGATAATTACAAAATATATATATATATATATATAAGTTTTTAATATTCTATATCTTATATTATCAAAATTTAGAATAAAAATACTACTAATTATTAATTTTTAATTTTGAAAAAATATTAAGAGAGGAAAATATTTATGTCAAAGATGTAAGAATGTATATGGCTTTAAACTAGAGGGGGGAGTGAATGGTTTAAAGAGGGTTTTCACAAACTTTTAAATCTAGAATGAAATCACTTCGAGAAAACTTGATTAAGAAATCAGTTTGCCAAAAACACAAAGCAAATTAGCACAATACCAGAAAAACAATCGGTTGTTTATACCAGTTCACAAATATAAATTGAAATTAAAGAGTTCAAGGGATAGAGAGAATGCACATAGAGGTTTATACTGGTTCACTCTTTAACCAAGAGCTACATCCAGTCTTCCCAGAAACCACTGGGGAATCCACTAAACAATCAACCCAAGATTACTTACAACACCACCAAATAAGTGACCTTGATCCCCTCAAGACACACACTTCCTTTGGCTCAGCACAAAACACCACTAAGAATGTTGATCTTGTTGAACTAAGTGGTGTTCAAGCTTTGAAGAATCCAAATCCTTTGAAGGATGTTGAAGCCTTTGTTGTGCTTGTTGTTGCTGTGTTGTTTTAGTTTAGTTCTGGGGTAGTTTGAGTGTTGTAATCCACCTTTTGATTAAATCTAAAGCATAGGCATTTTCAATCTTTTTGAAAGTAAAATGTTCTTCAAACTAAGTTAAAACAACCGATTGTTTTGTCGAAACAACCGATTGTTTATACTTAGATGTTTTGAGAAAAGATTGAAAACTGTTTTTCAAATGGTTGAGCAGTTAAAACCAAAACAACCGATTGATTCGAGGAAACAACCGATTGTTTGTTTTGGGACCATAACAGAAAAATTATTTTATCTTTGACTGAGCTTTAAATGATTTAACTGCTTATGCTCCAGTCATTAAATGCTTTGACCAATCTATTAATGCAATTTAAGAGTTTGTTAAGATTTGATAACAAACAACATCTTTGAATAAATTCAGAAAAACAGATTTGAGTAACAATCTTTTACAAGATTTTGAAAAGAGTTTTTGAGTTTTTCAAA
>Ga0123342_1006242_pt1 | contig 16655 bp, 7 predicted proteins | sample Turbeawhitnodule_FD_89960 | JGI IMG/M metagenome (GOLD analysis project Ga0123342, IMG submission 89960) | Root nodule microbial communities of legume samples collected from Mexico - Turtle bean Mexico white nodule | ecosystem: Host-associated > Plants > Roots > Nodule | place: Mexico: Nepantla... | reverse complement strand
ATAGTTAAGGCCTAAATAAACCCAATTATAAGAATATTAATTAAAACAATGGATTTATTAATTATTATAGTCCAATAATCTATGATTAAGGCTATTAAGTGTGAATAAATATATGCTCATCAATTAGTAAACACCATCTTTTGAGCTTCCACCATAGCATATATAATTCCATAAAACTCAGCAATCATAACAAGTTTGAACTTCAAGAAACATAAACAAAACACCAATAAACTCCCCCCATACTCCCACAAAAAATACCTCCACAAGTAGCAATACTAGGATACCCCTTAGCAGCCCCATCAGTGTTAATTTTAACTCAGCCTGGTGAAGGAAACTCCCATCTAACAGGAATAGGACGAAGAACTTTACCACTACGAATATTAATACCAAAAAACTTAATCACGTTGAAATCCAATATATCATTCTTCATTGAAACTTTAGATGAATTTTCCACTAGACAAGTTAAATCTTTAATTACCAGAATAACCCTATAAACCTCATTCTTAACCATGATATGATTAAAAAAATGAGGCATCTGCTATAAAGACAATGGAATATTCCAATCACTACCTGTCCAAAACTGAGAGACTGTATCCAGAATGCTAGCACCATCAGATAACCCTACAATATTCGTTAAAGAAGTAGTATAACATCATTTATCATTCCAGAAATTAATAAAATTACTTGTACCAACAGTCCAGGAAGTATAATAAAGTATAATGGAATAAAAATGCTTAATTTCATGCCAAAGAGATGAGGATCCTTAAACCATTCTAAAATCATATTTTGATTTAAGAACCTTCACTTTCAAGAGAAAAAACCAAGGCATGTTGCTATAAGCAAAGTTCCAATCATCGGTTCCATCATCATTACGATTATGAAAGTTAGAGTAAGAGCAATACTTCTCATTTGAATCAATTTTAACAACTAAATAATCGGATAATCCACGACTAATAAAGCCGTAAGAGTAGATGGATTTATCTTCATGTGAGGGAAGATCAAAACAATAACGAATCATTGGATTGATGAAGCAGATATCACCATCCTTTTTCATGAATATAATACCATTACATATACCCATAATGCTGCTACCAAAATCGATAATATCGATAAAGCTGTTGTTAAGACTACGATGCGACAACATCAAGTTGTTTTGTAACAGAGTTAGATGATCGTCATCCTGGCAGAGACAGGTGATGGAGGATGGCAGAAGGACAAAAAAATTGTTGCGAGACTTGTTATGATGTGTAGAGATAAAATCCGATGAAATGAGTAAGGAACAGTGTAAACGGGAAAGAACCATGAATCTCACTATTACCTTACATGGAAGGTATGAAAATATCTCCAGTTATGGGATTGAGTTAGGGTTAAAGACCACTTTGTAATATGGTATCAAAGCCATTTCGAGTCTATTCTAGCGAGTATTTGTTGGGCTTATCAGGCCACCCGCTATTGGGCCGCTATCGGACCACCCATAATATATAGTCCCACGCATGAGTTGGCAGTCTCGGCGTGAGGGGGGTGTGTTGGAGATCCCACATCGACTAGAGATTAGAGCCTTTCATTGTATATAAGTGGGTGCAAACCTCAATCTCATTAGCCGATTTTATGGGATTGAGTTTGGCTTAAAGTCCACTTTGTAATATGGTATCAGAGCCATTTCGAGTCTATCCTAGCGAGTGTTTGTGTTGGGCCTATCGTGTCACCCGCTATCGGGCCACTATCGGACCACCCATAATATATAGTCCCACGTACAAGTTGGCAGTTTCGGCGTGAGGGGGGTGTGTTGGAGATCTCACATCGACTAAAGATTAGAGCCTTTCATTGTATATAAGTGGGTGCTAACCTCAACCTTATTGAGTCGGCTTTATGGGGTTGAGTTAGACTTCAAGTCCACTTTGTAATAATTTATTTTTTAATGTAATGTAATTATAGTGCATAAATAATAATAATAATTAAAAAAAGACTATATGTTATATATATATATACTTCCTATCCATATTTTCAAGTAATTAATATAATAAATTGAAATTTGACTAACTGATTTACTTTAGGAACAATTTCAGTCGTTTGAAGAGAAAAAAAAGGACTTAGGTTAACTAATATTGAATTCAAATAGTGAGTAATTTGATGCCAGCTTTTACAAAATAAAATAAAATAATAGTCTATACGTTGGGTATTTTTTTTAAAATTGTAGAAAAAGGCCATAATATATATAGAGAGTTGTTAATATATATGCATCCACCCAAAAACTAAAACGTGTACTTTTTGTTAGAAAAAAAATCATTTTAATTTATTTAAACCAGCATAAATTAAAAATAACTATATAATTTATTTATTTTATTTTCTTATAACTTTCATTATGAAAGACTAAGATTTATTATAAAAGAATGGAAGTGGAAACAATAGTTCCACTCTTTTGAAGACAATCCTTTTCAAGATACAAAACATACGAGTACTTCTTTTAGTGAAAAATTCAAATATCGATATACCATAATGCTAAATGAATCGATTTTATACCAACATCCACCCATTAAAATCATTTATGCTAATTTTATTGATCTTTATAATCATAGAAGTAATACCAATAAGAGAATACTTTTGAACACATACTTTATTATTAGATAAACATTTATTAAATACAACAAAACTTGGGGGAGAGACTTAAAGAGAAGTGAGACCTACTGAGTTAATGATTTCTAATAAATTTCAGTCCATATTGGATGGTGTATTTAAAAGTTTTAGAACATATGTTACACTAACATCTTATTTGGATAAAATTTATAAAAAAACTACAAAATTAGTAAGATAGAAACCATTAAATAACAAGTGAAATTTATCGAAATTTACTATTTCAAATAAATTTTAATTAAAAGTTGTTAAAAAGATGCATGGCTATAGTATATATTTATCGCATTGGTAATAATATTTTATAGTATATGAAATTTAAATGCATTTAATGTTATTTATATAATTTTTACATACATTTTTTTATTCTTGTTAGTCGTAATTTCTAAGTTATCAAATATTTTATTCTTATTTTTTAATAATATAAATATATTTTTTTCACTCCAATAAATGTTTATTAGGATGTAACTGCACACCTTTTTTATTTATGATACTTCCTTTGTGACCAAGTATTAAAAAACATTTAGTTGATAATTTATCTTAAATATAATTTTTAATATATCTTATTTTATTAAAAATAGTATTTTAAAATGTATTTCATTTAATTAAATTTTTATTTTTAGTAACTCTTCTTTTGTTATCAAAATTTCTGAAAAAAGTATTTAAGAAAAATGATTATTTTATAAATATAATTAGAACAATTAAATTCTACTCACTATGTCGTAGAAGAAAATAAAAACTTATGGGTGTGCTGAGTGCTTATTGCTTTATTTCCTCTTTTTTCAATAAGTTTATTCGTTTTTCATTATTTTTTTTCTGAGAAGATACAATATTTTATTTTGGTTTTTTTTTTAAGTAAAACATTTTTTTACGGATAAAAATACTTTCTATATTACCAATTAACTAATTGAAATATATATGTTTTAAGATTGTATGTCTCCAATTTTTATTAGTTTATCTTATGATTATATATATATATATTAAAAAGAATTATGTAGTTTTTAATTATTTATTTATAAATAGATTTAATTATATTTATTTATTGAAATTTGAAAAATTTGGAATGTTTTATTAAGGTTTTACAATAAATCTTTAGAGATTAACTAAGGTTAAAAAAAGTTTTAGAATAAACCTTTGAAATTTAACCAATGTTAAAAAAATCTTCTAACAAAATTTATGCTATTTTGCTAAAGTTTTAAAATAAACTTTTAAAATTTAACGAAGGTAAAACCTCCATTATTTTGTTAAAGTTTTAAATTAACCTTTGAAACTTAACAAAGTTTAAAATTAAATTCAATTAATTAAATCAATTTCTAAAATTATATTAATCTTCACTAAATAACTTCCGTTAATTTATTTTTCTTATAGTAAACCAATTATATAACTTTTTAATTATATTTCTTTGTTCGCTGTAAAAGAAATATGTGACTCCTTTTATTGTGGCTTGTAAGCTAGATAGTATAAATTGAGTTCTTTTTACGAAACTAGAATAATTTTATAGTTTAATTATAAAAAATAATAAAAATTTAATAAAATAAGTAAATTATACTTTATATAATTAAATTTCAACCTTCATGTGACATAAATTTAGTATTAGTTAAAATATAATTACCTTCAAATCGTGTTAAGATAATAAGTCCCTCATGACAGATCCATTTTAATACTTTTAATTTTTTTTAACTATTTTATAATTAATCTACAAAATTATTTTTTTTTAATAAAAAAAACAATGGATTTGAGTTGTGACCTATGTAGGACAGACATTGACATGAACTTAAATAACACGGACACAAATACGGAGAGATACGTATAATATTTAAAATGTAGGATACGAGGACACAAATCTATATATTATATAATTATGAATTATATAAATTGATAATAAAGATTTATGTAAACAATTATGTTTCAAACTTTTGTTGAAGCATAAAAATGTTTTTCATGGCTTATTCAAAGTGATTTGTTTCTTATTGTTATAATCACAATTAAAATTTATACAATAAGTTCGAGTTTTTATAAAATTAATATATTTTTTCTTTTTAAAATTGTGTTACAACCGTACTAGAATTGTTAGATACACAACAAATATTTTTTGAATTGAACACTTCATCGATACGTGTCATACAAGTATCGTACGAGTGTTGATGTCCAATACGTATATCCAACACGAACACATTATTTAAAAGAAGTGTTACGATCCAATTCCAAAATAGATGAAAACCAAAGTTTAACTAACAATGCGCGTTGATCGTATAAAACAACGAATGTGCTCCAAAATGTTTGGCATGAAAACGTAGACCTCAATTTTCTTCTTTAGCCTTTCTTTGGATTCTACACTGAAAATAAGGGAATAAAACCAAATTTAGGATGAGTTTTTTACTTTATATATTTTCATCTAAAAATAAAAAGAAATAACCATCCGATTCCTACTAGGTGAAAATAGGATTGGACAAATTAAAATCAATCTTTATAAAAATAAATTTAATATCAAATAATCATATTTAAGAGACAAAGTTTTAACCAATGAATAACAATGAATAATAACAAAATTTGCATAAGATTTTTTTAGGTATATTTTAACCAAAAACATATCTAGGAGAAAAAAAAGATGATTTTTTTTTCTTAAGTTAAAATTAATTAATGTACAAGTTAAATTTATCTTTTAAATAAATTAATTTATGCATAAGTTAATTTTGACTTATAAAAAAAATATTTTGTATCTATTTGGATAAATTTCTTAATAAAAACTTATAAGATAGATTTCCATCTAGTATGTTCCTAGAATTCATTATTAATATGTATAGTTTACCTATGTATCGTTTTTGTTAACATATGAGTTTTGATCTATTCCTCCATATTTTTGTATTTTTTAATAATACTTTTTTTCATGTGATGACAGATAATTGTTGTTACTTCTTCGTTCCTTACTTCAAGTCTTCACCTTTAATAGTTGGTGCTCAGTCGGGGTTGATCTGAAAAGGGTACTCCGACGATCAAGTAAGTACTCTATGTTAAAAGTGTATAGTGAAAACTGATAAAATCATACTTTACACCATTGTAGAAGGTTTATTGATAGTGTTTAATCATGAGTCTTTGTTGTAATGGACCGAATTTATCAAATACCAGAGTTGACTGATTTCTAGGAACATTCCCCAATTTATAGAAAGGTATATTTGGAGAATATCTTTAATAAATCAATATTTTTACTAGATAAGGGTTAGCTGATTTCTCAGGGTGTCACTCAGATTCAAATGATCATGATTTGTATGAGTTTCTGTAATTGTGTTTACTGCCATTTATTGAACGCCTTAACCAATACATTTTAAAATTGAACAAATCCTACATGTAATTTAGTGAAATTTAATATAATTAAAATTGTATATACCAAATACCACTTGCCTAATTTTAGACTAATTTTTTTACCTATTTATAAAATATGAAATGAAGTCACAACATTTGTGAAAAAAAGAACGTATTATTAAATCACGTATGTTTTTGGTGGAAAAAGTTGGCTAGAAAACAAATTTTTGATGTCTTCCATGAAATGGCTTGTGAAATGTGGCATCCGTGAATGGGGCACCCCAGAAAACACGATTAAGCAAAAGAAAATAAAAGAGGGCCTTGAATTTGGGGAATAGAATGTTGATGAGGGGTGGACCCCTACAAGCTTCATGCAAACCCAAAGTCCAATTTAGATGCGCAAGTGATGCCTCCTTTTGTTGCATAATTATTGTGTCAGCAAATATTCACAATTCCTTTCTTCCCTAATGCAATCTCCTACAAGATTAATCATTACTTACTTTATATCAAATATTTATATCATTTTGTAAAATTCATTCAATTTTAAGTTTTTCATCATGCTTCTCAGTGACTTTTTATTTTTAAAAAAACTATATATTGAGTACCTAATATTTTTTTTAATTTAATATCCATCATTTGATTTTGTTGTTAATTGATATGATGCAATAATTATTTTATATTGTTATTGTTTATATATTTTAATATGAAAAAACAAAAAACAACAAATATAATTAAATCTTATGTCTCTTTATAAATTTATGTATTTTTAAATAAGTTCTCACTAATTTTTTGTTTTGATATCTAACATTTTTTAAAATTTTTGTATTGAGTGCCTATGGTTTGGTTTGATTTTGTCATCAAATAAAATAACATCACCCTTTGATTTCGTAATTTAAAATATAATATATCAGAATTTAGACAATAGTAAAAATAAATCTCTATAACTTAATTATTTTTATAAGAAATTAAAATAAAAAAATTAAACAACACAATATCGTTGATAAAGATAATTAAATTTCCAAAATTTATCTTTTTATTCTTTGAGTATGTAATGTTGAGTTTGGGATAGGAAAATCAAACACGATGTAGAAATTGAATTAAAAATATAAAAAAATAAAATTATTTTAAATAGAGACTCACTTGAAAATAAAAATATTTAAATTTAGGAGATATTTAAGACTTAATTATATTTTTATTTATTTTTTATGTGAATATAATAACAACTATATTACTTAGTTGACCGACAAAATAAAATGGCAAAATTCAAACTCAAAACAATATAAAAGTTTTAATAATTAAAAAAAAAAACTGAAATAAAAATACTCACACAAATAAGTTAAAATTTAATTAAGCCTCACTTTTATTCTTAGATCCTCTTTTAGGATTATTGTTGACAAGTATGCAATATTGTGAATTATGATAACTACACATATAGCTAAATAATGAGCATATGATAAGTTTAAATATAAAATCTAAGGGCATTACAAATCCCATACAATGGATGATAATAACATTATATTTTACCGTTTAATTGTTTTTTTTTTTCTGGCCATTGATTTATTTCGACTTTCAAGTGCCTCGCACTCTGTTGTCAAAAGCAAAATGATTATATCGTTTTTTGATTTTACCTTTCTTTTTATCTCACCCACTTCCAGATGCCACATCTTTTTCCACGATCTCGTGATTTAGAATCAAATTACACAAAATTAATGATTACCTCCATGGTAGGGCATTTGCTTTCATTGGAAAACAATTCCTCCACTCATTCTTGTTTAGAGAAAGTAATGACGCATTTTACTTTAGTGGTGACGAGGTTAAATATATATATATATATATATATATATATATATATATATAATTTTCTTTTATCTTTTACTTCTATCAAGTATTCTCGTATGTATATCTCATAGTATTGTATAAGAAGATTATAAGAAAAATAAGATCTCACACAATGTGGTAAAGTATGTTGTGTACTCGTGAAATACTGAGTTTGCTGCTATATGTATTGGCGCTTGATTGTCACCAAAAAGTTAAGCTGACAAGTTACATGACACCTTTAAGTTCATATCACAACCAAATCATCTCCAAACACGTATTGGCCATCGCGCGGTATTCTGCTTCCGCAGATGATTTTGTCTTTTTTTTTTATTTCCATGAGATAATAGAAGAAAAAAAAATGCAATATCCAAATACTGATCTCCGAGTTGTCTGACAACCAATCTGAGTCGCAATAAGCTGTGAATGTCAGATTATTCTCGGATGACAATAGCAATCTTTGTCCCGGTGATCCTTTGATGTACTTTAGGAATCAAATTGCGGCATCCCAATGAAGTTTATGTGGACCCTGTATATAATGACTTAGGGATTCGAACCGAAAATACTATGTCAGGCCGACTAACCGTGAGGTATATTAGTCGTGCCACAAGTCGCCTGTATTTGACTGGATCCTTTAATAACTCTCCATCAGTGAGTTTTAGGTATTGCTCCATTGGAAATTTGTCTGAACGAGCACCTATGAGTCACGTATCCTACAAAATATCAAGCGCACATATTTTCTTTGTGACATGTAAATACCAACTTTGGAACGAGAAAATTAAATCCCTAGAAAATATTTAGTCTCCAAGATCTTTAATGCGAAATTGTTGTAATAGACAGTCTTTAACAAGATGAATTTCTGTCAAATCATATCGTTCACATAAATCAAAAGGGAAATAAATGATGAGTTATTTTGTCTTGTTAATCACATGAGAAAATGATGTTGAAAACATGTCCGGGATGCCTTTTTGAGACCATAAAGGGATTTGTTGAGTTAACATACAATGTTCTCCCCTGTCGATGATGTACGGGTGGCAAGTCCATGTAAATAATTTCGTGCAATTTGCTATGTAAGAAAGCATTTTGCATATCTAACAGCAATGAAGGCTTCTTTCTTTACAAATTTACACATGACTTTGCTAGTTATTGCTTTATTCTTTCTATCTATAGCCATCTCAATACGGCGGGAATTCATCCTCGCCACCATTGTCCTTCATGGGTCAGGAAAATTGGCTTTTCAAACCCTAGTCAACATTCTGCTCCACATGAGTGGCGATTCTACTATTATACATGACTCTGCTGCATTTTCCTTGTTGTTCTACTATTATATAGTTGAGTCGACATACAATGTTCTTCCCTTGTCGATGATGCCGGGTGGCAAGTCCATGTAAATAATTTCGTTCAATTTGCCATGTAAGAAGGTATTTTGACATCTAACTAGTGAGTAAACCAATTTATGGCTGCTACAATGGTAAGGATGTTAATTTCGCTGTTGGTGAAAAAGTTTCACAATAGTCGACACCTTCAATCTGAATGTATCTCTTTGCGACAAGGCGCGCCTTATATCTGTCGACCCTGCCATCTGAGTTGTACTTTATTTTATAGACCATTTGCATCCGATGGATTTCTCTTCGACGGGTAACGATGTCAAGGTCCACGTTTAATTTAGCTGCAAGACGGAAAGCTCTTCGTGCTTTTTGCCAATTTGGATCATGGATAGCTTGAGCATAAGTGTGAGGTTCTTTGGTAGCTGTAATGTTAGTAAGATATGCATTATGTGTAGAAGAAAAAGAAAATCTTGAATTAGAAAGAAAATGATGCATAAGATACCTGGTTCCATTCGGCCGGTCTTGGACAATGGTCGAATGATTGGCTTGGGATCCTATTACATAGTCTTGAAGCCAGGAAGATGGGGTTGATGTGCAACTGGATCGTCGAACAGGAAGGTAGGAAGGTCGGTTAGAGAAGGTAGGAAGGTCGAGTGAATGTTGGACAACAATGGGTAAGTCAATGTCAATAGCGGGCAAAATACCTTGTAATGGAGGTAAGGATTGCGACTAGGACTGTTAGCAGAAATGGGAAAACACTTTCATGAAAGATGACATATCGACTTGTAAAAAAGTGTCTGCATCTATATCAAACAATTTGTATCCTTTTTTATTGTGAGGATAACCAATGAAGATGCATTGTCAAACGCGCAGATCAAATTTTTGCTTAGGTGAAACAACAATTGCGTAACAAAGGCAACCAAAGGTGAGAAAGTGAAGGTGGGCGATTATATATCATCTCAAAAGGTGATTTATTTTTTAGTTAAGGTAATGACAAAATATATGTGGGACACATCCCTCCAAAATTCTAATAGTAAATGTGACTGAAATAGAAGGGCTCGTGTTGAGTTTAAAATGTGTTTATGTTTGTGTTCTATTACTCCATTTTGTTGAGAAGTGTAGACGTAAGTGCGTTGACATTCAATACTTTTTTTGAGAAAAAAATTACACATTGAAATAAATTTCAATCCGTTGTCAACGCGAATGATTTTAATATATGTCTGAAATTGGCAAAAGTAAAGAATGATTTTAAGAGAAAAAAAAAACGTTTTCCAAAATGAGTTGGGGTTTTATGAGGACCCCAAATGTCACAATGCAATAGATTAAATGGAGGATGAGATTTTATTGTGTTTAAAGGAAAAGGTAGCCTTGTATGTTTAGCTTTGGGACAAATATTACAATTATTATGAATGAGAATGAGATTTTAATGATAGGTAGTAATGAAAATGCAAGTTGTAGACACATAAGAGAAGGATGTCTGAGACGTTTGTGCCATAAATCAGGATCGGTCGAAATTTGAGATGCGTAGACTTGGTTTGGAAGAGAGAACCTGTAGTATAAGTCTGCATGTTGTTTACCGAGCCAATCATCCTCCCCATAGCATAGTATAAGTCTGCATGTTGTTTACCGAGCCAATCATCCTCCCCATAGCCAAGTCCTGCAAAACGCAATCATGGAGTAAAAACGCAATTTGGTGAGATTTAAATGAAAAGAAGGAATGCAAAGAACATCTTTTTGGGTGATATTGTCATTGAATTTAATTGTGCCATAAATGAGATGGGCGGAGTTGAGTCTGTGTGCAGATTAACATACATTTGGAATAAATGATGATGAAGTGTGTGTGAAAAATTGTGAATCAGATGCAATCATGATTGGTTGCTCTCATATCCAAAATCCATGGTTTCGTCATAGCAAAATTAATAGACGAGTTATGGGCAAACAAACCTGTAGCCGCGTTTATAAACGTGTCACTTTTTACTATTATTGTTGAGCTAGTAAACAACCTTTGCTAATTGTTGAATTTGCAAGCCTTGTACCAGTTTCCATCGGACTGGTTACTGATGTCTTTTTTGCCAGACATGATCTCTTATTTAGCGGATAAAAGTTAGAGCACCAAGATCAGTGCTCTGATACCATATAAGAAAATTGTATAAGAAGATGGTAAACAAAATGGAGATCTTTTTATTCACTTGCTAATAATGTAAAAATACACACCAATGATGGAATTATATTATTATTAAATTAATTGTATATAATTGCATATAATATCGTATAATAATGTACAATAATTGTATACTATACTTATTTATAATCTGATAATTATTATTTTTTTAATATTGTATAACATGATCATCATAAATATTTTTTTTATTGAATGGGCAAAATCAGATTTTTTCTAAATTTCAGGCACTAAAAAGTTAAACTTAATTTTTCGTGTATACTTTAAAAATCTTAAGACAAAAAAGCATGTAAAATTAAACTAAAACACACTTAATATCTATCTCTTATACTCAGTTTGATACATCAAAAAGAGAAAGGAAAACATGCATGGACTGGAAAAGATTGAAAAAAAAGTGTTATTTTCTCCATTGGTTTCTTTGAATCTAAGGATGGATTAAAAGAATGTATGGGACTTTAATGTTTAGTTTTATCACAAAATAAAATAAAAATATTACTTTATATATATATATATATATATTAAATGAAAAAAATATTATTATTATAATTTTTTTAATATAAATATTTATTGCAATTTTTGTCAGTTTATACACATATTTAAAAGTCTTTTCTTTAATTTATATTTCAATAAAATAACTTAAAGTTGTTTTTTTTCTAAACCAAACATAGTCTTTCACTCTCACTTTCACTTGAAGGATATGAATCGTTACTGCTTTTATGCTTTAATGGAAATGTATGTAAATATTGCACTGCTTTTGCTATCCATTTAAAAAAAATTTGTACTTTGCAAATCATTAATTTTGCTTTACACATATCAGTGAATATCATTGAGAAAAGAAAAATATTAAAAGAATAAAAACGTATGAACTGACAGATATAATATTTGTGCTTTTTCTTCTTTTCTGTCACTGAGGCCTAATAGAAAGATGATCAAAACAAGCCCAACTCTTTGACTAGGATGGGCCACAGTGAAGCGAAGTCCAAATGGTCCAATCTAGAAAGATCAACTAGGCCTGAGCTAATTTAGCAATTTTCGCACATAAATTCATAGGTTTTGTTACGGGCCTTTTCTTCTTCCACCCCATGATTACTATCCGCATTTCCATATTAGAGTAAAAAGATTAAAATATCCCATCGCCACTGCCACTCCTGCTACTACAGCCATTGCCGCCGCTTCCAACTGTACCTTCGTTCTCCACTTTGAGAGGAAGAAGAAGAGAGAAAAAAAATGTTGGATATTTATCGAAAATCTTATTCTGAAAAGTATTTCATGTTTTGAAAAAATTACTCTAAGAATCTTGTTCGAGAAAAATCATTTTATATGTTTAAAAAATTTTATTCAAGAAATTTTGTTTTGAAAAGCTCCTTCCATGGATCTCATATGTTTCGAAAATCTTATTAAGAAAATCCTATTCTGAAATTCTGTATCAATTATTGCTTTGAAAAAGCCTTTTCCATAATATTTTCGGACAGATAATTTCGAAGTCATCATTATTAAAGCTAAAATGTGAATTTAAAAACTTGTAGGATGTAGTTAGTCATTATGGAGGTGTAGAAAGTAAACGAATTTGTTACTTTAGCAGTATAACTTTGTAGGGAAATTTTTCATTCACCTCCGTACCTTCATCCTACATCTCTGTAGAAGAAGCAAAATGACTTACCTTCGTCATCTTCTCCATGAGCATCTCTCTATCCCTTCTCAGCCGCAGCAACCAGGAGCTACCCATCTCCACAATAGCACTCACTTCCAGCACCACCGCTAAAGCACCTCCCACATCCCGTGCCACCGCCGCAACAATCCCTCATCTTCACCGTCTAACCATTGTCCAAGGAAAAAAAAAATTTAAAAATAGCAACACAATAAAACTATGGTGCACAACTCATAACTAAGGAAAGAAATGGAGAAGAAGCCACCACATTTAATCCAAAAAATAAATCCAATAGAATTACAGAATGAGAAGAAGAAAGAGTGAAAAAAAACACAATTTTCCCTTTGAGATATACTTTACATATAGCTTGTGTGTGTTGGGGATGCACTGGAAGAAAAATGAAGAGGCATAAAAATGTTGCATTTGAGAGATGATGAAAGAATATTAATGGTCTCACACGATCACATGGTGGGTCCCTCTAAACGAAGAACGGCACCTCCTTGGGGAAGTAGTGGTGGTAGTTGTGAGGGCCAAATGCAACAGTCTCCTCCGGCGTCCAAAGCATCGGAAATTGGCTTAATGACAAGAATGCCCTCACCGGTGGTGGCGCAACAAAAGGCGCCAAGAAAGCCCACAAGTGAGATGACGCCATAGACCTCCTGGTGGGGGCTCCATAAGACGCTGAACCCCAACGACACAATCTGCATTGGAAGAGCCACCAGCATTATCGACGCCAGCACGTAAATCCTCACCCTAAGGCCCTTGTTTATGACAAGAGATAAAACCCTCCAACACGAGAATAAGAGCCATGTGCAGTAGGTTACGCCAAACGCCGCGAAGACCACACTTGAAAGGAAAGGGTATGCGCAGAGCACAGTCTGGAACCCGTATCCGTCATTGAAAATGACGGAGGTTTCCACGGGGACACGGTTCTCCAACGGCGAGAAGAAAATGAGCAAGGCTTGGAGAATGGCGATGGGGAGACACGTGAGGAGCACGAACGTGATGGCCCAAGCATCGTTTGGGGTTTTCTTTTTAATGGAGGCATTGAGGAGGAACAAGAGGGTGACGAGGAAGGCCGGTTCGAAGAATCCCAGGGAAAGTACGACGTGGACTTTGCAGAGGCTGGCTTGTTGGGATATGGTGAAAGAGGGTAGAAAAGGGTAGAGGTACTTCCGGCGGAAAAAAGGTAAGCGGAGAAGTTCCGTGATGGACCATAAGAATATGAACAAGACAAGGAGGAAGCGCACGGTCCAAAGGGAGTTAAAGTTCTGTAAATGTGTTATGGATTTTGATTTAAAACGAAGGTGGAAGATGAAGCTTATGGATAACACCGAGAGGATTATCAGACCCGAGATGAATGTTACGGTCACGAGGTCGAAAACTGAGTTCAGGAGTGGCAGTGCATGAGTGAGCAACATGGATCGCTCTGTTTGTGTTTGATTTTCTTCTATGTGTTATATATGTTTGATTACATATATATACATATATATACCTATGTAAGTATCTATTTTTCCATGGTTTTTGGTTGATGTATATATATATATATATATGTGTGTGTTTGGTGTGTTTGTGAATGTATATCACCCCACCAAATAATGTTGTTTCAGCTGGAAAGATGGTTGTGGGAGGAGATGATGATGGGGTTGCGGTGACGCTGGCTCTGGTGGCGGCGGCACGGGAGGAGGAGAGAGGGTGAGGTTAAGCATGGGAGTTTGGAGATGGATGGTTTAGAGTGGACAGGCATGTAGTATAGGCTGTAATTGTGGTGCTGGTGTTGGTTTTGGTTGGAAGGGAGATGGATGTATTAGTTTGGGTGTTGTTCTCTCTCTCTCCCCACTCTTCCCAACCTGGGGAGATGGAGGAACAACTAGAAAATAATTAGGTTTTCAATTTGGAGAAAGATTGCAGAGAGAGGAAGACCTAACTTTTTTTTCCTTTTTGGGTACAAGAGGAGAGGCTGGCTTTCTGCTGTAATCAAAAGGATCCTTTAATTTCGGTTTACATGCTTGGTTCTCATTTATCAACACCACCACCCTTACATACCTACTCTTTTTTTGGTTCTCTGCACAAAATATATCTATCTATATACACACACTTTTATACAATTTTACAACTTTATATATACTATCATAATATCATGCTCATTTTGGTTCTATATATTATTTTCATTGGCATTTTTTTCCCCTAATACAAACAATAGTTTGAAATTTTCAAAACTAATAAGTTGTAATTTAATACTACAATCAGCCTTTTCTATTTTATTTTATGTAAGAAAAGTTTTGCACCATCAATAATAATATTAATTTCGATGGTGCAAAATCAGTTAAGCATTTACTTGGTATCACATGACATATACCATGTTTTTTTAAGAAAGTAAAGTATGCATTATAAATTTTTTATGAGAAGTGTGTTTCTAAATATATCAACAAAATATTTACATACATTTACCAACCGGTTAAAACAAATCAGAACATTGTTATGTATAGATAATTTTATTAATCTTATTTAAGTCATCTATCATTATTTACATTGTTATACGGTTATAATATGGTTTGCAAGTAATTGTTTTCTTTTTATAAAATTGTAAAAATATTATTTTTTAACAAATACAATTATGTATGCATATACGTGTTTTTAACAATATTTTCTTGTACTCGAATACAATGCTTATAATTTTATAATCGTTGGGGTAAAAAAGGATGAAGTGTATAGTTGTTGATATTTACAAAATTCAAATGTCATGTTACAAATGAAACAATTAGGGAAAACAAAGAAGAAATCTTAAAATGTATTTATAAATGTTCATAGAGTTTGAAAACTTGCTTTGATTTTAATAAATCCCTCAAACTCAATTCACCTTTTTCTTATAAAAAAGAGAGAATAAATGATGAGAAATAAATTGTAATGAGCCTTTCAAACTCAATTCACCAAAACTTTTTGCAAAAGAAAAAGTAACAAAAGTAGTTGAAAATGTTCTAGACGGTAAAAATTAAACAAAACATATAGTTACTGACAACAAAGTTAAAAATATCAACCAAAAATATACAGTATAATATACAGTAAGACAAGAGACTTATCAAAATAAAATAAAATAATAAAATAAATTAAATTAAATTAAAGGAAACACTTTACAATGTTTAACCTTTATATAAAAATAATATTTAACATAACCTACTCTCCAATCCTACAATCCAAAAAATGGATAATCCAACTGGATACAAAAAGTTAACAAGATGGTTGTCAAAACTCTCTTTATGTTGCACCTTCCTTCATAAATGACGAAAAAAAGTAATTCAAGAAATGATTCATTTACACATTACGAGAAAACCTCCCAAATTAGAGAACCTAGAATGGGAAATACATCTGCATATTATATGAACTATATTAATAGCCTTCATAACGGGTCAAAAGCCAATCAACTTCCAATCATAGAGCATAATGTCCCTTTGCTTAGAATCGAGCCTCTTATACAACATTTTACCTGCATTAGAACAAACCCCTCTCCCAGCCAAAACTGAAGATATTACAAAATAGAACAAAGATAAACAAAAGGGAACAGAGATAAAAAAAAGAATAAACTGAAGACAAAGGATATGAGAATGAATATCTCTTCTTTCTTATTATTCAAATCAAACAAATGGTCTGAATATATACAAGTAGTACACTCATTCTAGGGTTTAACTAAAGAAGGAAATAATCAATAATTAAATACTAGAATCATAACACACAAAGATAAAATAAAGGTTATTCCCCT